>Ga0326727_10000970_pt1 | contig 111748 bp, 73 predicted proteins | sample MB2enrmetagenome_FD_207643 | JGI IMG/M metagenome (GOLD analysis project Ga0326727, IMG submission 207643) | Lab enriched peat soil microbial communities from McLean, Ithaca, NY, United States - MB29MY | ecosystem: Environmental > Terrestrial > Soil > Wetlands > Peat | place: USA: New York...
GCACGCTGCGTGCCACCACCGACTCGAGCGGCGTGCTGCAAGGCACCTGCGCCAGCCTGCCCTACGGCGACGCCACCGCGTGCAGCGGCAACATCCCCGACAACCACCACTTCACCGGCAAAGAACGCGATACCGAATCAGGAAATGACTACTTCGGGGCCAGGTACTATGCGTCTACGATGGGCCGGTGGCTGAGCCCGGACTGGAGCGCGAAGGTTGAGCCGGTGCCGTATGCCAAGCTGGACAATCCGCAGACGCTGAATCTCTACAGCTATGTTGGAAATAATCCACTGGGCAAAGCCGATCCGGATGGGCACTACACGTGCCACGGAAGCACTTCACAATGCGGCAAGATCGATCAAGGCGTTGCCGTGGGACACCAAGCTCTTGCAGATCCAAACGGCAACCTAACAGTTAAACAGAAGGCAGCGCTCAAAGAGAAACTTGATTTTCTCGGCAGCAAGACCGACGTAAACGGAGTGGTGATCAGATTCAGTGACAAGATGTCAAACACCGATTTTGCGAACACTGACGTGAAAACCGTTGACGGTGGCGGCAAGCCATTGGTTGTAACAACCATCACATTTAATTCGAAGAAGTTTGGTGACCTGTCGTATTTGGGAGTAGCCGAGACGGAAATTCACGAGGGAACCCACGGTGTCGACGGAAACAAACGTGGAGGGAGAAACCCTATTTTCAAAAGTGAGGAACTCAATACGGAGCACAACGCCTACGAAACGCAGAGATATGTTCATCTCGGGTTAGGTCTCCCAAATCCACTCGGCAAGGAGTACGACAACGTGGATGGGATGGCACAGAAGTCCACGGCTGAGTGGTGCAAGAATGGAGGCGCATGCTAGTCCAATACTCGAAGCTTCACATGCTCAAATGGCTGGCGTTGCTGTTTTATGCTTGCTCCTCGGTGACTTCTCTGCAGGGCCAAAAAGCAGGGGACGACACGAAGCTCGTTTCGCTCTGCTACGTTGTCCTTCATCCGGCGCAATACAACGGTCGACTCATTCGCTTTTTCGCATACGCGAGTACAGACGGTTTCGAGTTCGAGTCACTCTTCGATCCGAAATGCAACAAAGGCGTCGTACCCTGGACCTCTGTGGAATCAGACAAAAGGGACGACATCATGGCTTTTAACAGAGCCATGAACGCGCAGGCCAATAAACCGAAACACGACGATGTTACCGCGATATTCTACGGGCGGTTTGAGTACGATCAAACTACCGACAACTTGGCCAGGCGGAGGCTCTTTGAAATACTCCGAGTCGAGAGTCTTAGGGTCAAGGAGGCGGGTGGCATACCCTGAATTTTTGAAATCATCATCGGCCCGCCACCGAGGGTACCCCATCCTTCCGCGTTTTTTGCGGAAGAGCGGGAGAGCACGAAACTCAACTCACCGGCCCGTGTAAGAATCTCTAGGCGCAGTACAATGCCGGTAACCGGATGTCGTCCACCAGCAAGAATCCGAACCAGGGCCAGTACTACGCCGCGGCGGGCGACGTGACCCAGGACAACCAGAACGCGTACCTCTACGACGGCGAGGGGCACATCTCCACCCCACCGGCAAAGAACGCGACACCGAATCTGGCAACGACTACTTCGGGGCCAGGTACTATGCAAGTTCAATGGGGCGGTGGCTGAGCCCGGACTGGAGCGCGAAGGTTGAGCCGGTTCCGTATGCCAAGTTGGATGATCCGCAGACGCTCAATCTGTATGCATATTTGATGAACAGCCCATTAGGCGGCGTTGATGCGGATGGGCATCAACGGGGGAATTCAGAGTCATCAACTAAAGACCAAACGAAGGCGCCAAACCAAGACAAACCCGACGCACACCCAAAATTATCTTCGGACGACATGAAACCCATTATGAAACAGGCCGATAAATTAGTCGAAGAATGTGCTGGAACTTTATCGAAGGGCTTAGGTGAGTACGGTCTGACTTTTTCGGCTAAGGACTTTGAAGCTCAAATGCACCGTTTCTCCAACTATCATCAGTATCCAGTTCCTTTCACAGGGCCTGATCGCGATTCAGGCAGCCCTGAGGCTAATACACATAGCCGGGGGCCAATGTCCGGACGTTATGTGAATCTATATGCAGACTTTTTTATGGATACCAAAGACAGGAAACCAGCGGTCATTGCTCATGAAACACTTCATGGATACACAGGATGGAGCGATGCAAATATTTTTGCAGTATTTCAGCATATGGGGATGACGAAGGATGAAGTCAACAATTTTATTCATCCTCCACATCCCACTGATGGAATTACCACGTGGTTTATGCGTGGTTGCAAAGCACCGACAAAGTAGCTTTTTACGAGGAGGCGAGAATGAAGAAACAGATATTTTGGAGTGTTGTTTGCGCGTTTTTCTGCGTGTTAAGTGGCCTCGCAGGAGCCATTTCGGTGACGTTTATTCAGGAACAAAGACCTGGCAGAAAGACTCTACAAGTACACAGGCTAGAACTCACTGACGCAAGAGATAATGTTCGGGCTGTTTTTGCAGTCGAGGAGAGCGGAAGTGTCGTTCTTTGTATGTTATCAAGAGATAAAGTACCGGTGATCGAGTTAGGAGCTAGTGAAGATCGTGGTGGCCAGCTAGATAACTATACGCCGTCCGGAAGGCTTATCATCCGTGACGGATCGGGCACGCCTGTGATTCGGCTTCGCGCTGTCGGGGAAGGTGACGGAAACCTCTCGTTTTCGACAAGTAACACACCTGATCAGGTGACTGTGGGTTATGAACCCTATGGAGATGTCACTGATGGGCATGATCGTGCAGTATGGGGAGTCCAAGTACGTGGCGTAAACCACGAATCGACGGGACTTGGTGTTTCTATGGAAGATGGGGCAGTTCTTGGATTTATGAATCCTAAACAGTCAAGCGAGAAAGACTTACGCAAGATTCTTGTTCCACCTACTTTAAAACTACCGGCGGGTGGCCCAGGTCTGAGTAGATAAGATTGGATGGCCTAGGTTCCGCTTTTGAGACCTGGGATGGATGTGCGATGAGGAGCAGGCGACTATGATGCAATCTACGGTGAGGCGCGGGCTTGATTTTTCGCAACCTGTGCGACCGCAAAAATGAAATAGATAGCTTCCCGCGGCGAGTGAAGGCCCAAGCTCCTTCCGTCAGAAAGAAGTTTTCACAGCTTTGCCATCGTGTGAACAGGCCCTGGAGATCCGCGGGGAGACGAAGAGTGCCAGGAGCGGAAGGATGCTCGCCGCCTGAAGGCGAAAGAGATAATAATTAAATAGTAATAACCCGGTGAATGGCCGGATTTAGTGGCGAATTAGTTAATAGCCAAGTTGTTGATTTGTTTGGGTTGGTGGTTTTTGCGGTGTGATTTTGCATCAGATTTAGTGAGGTTTTCCCGCAATTTTTTTCGGGCCAAAAGGGGCATTTTGGAGGGCCGGAGTGGCGGGATGGGACGTGGGAGGCTCCTTGAGGATGGTTCCATGGCGCGCCGGGAGAGGGGTATTTTCTGCAAGGAGGAGTGATCGATCCGGCCCTCCGGCCCTCAAGGATACGACCGTGTTTTCCCACCCTAGCCACAAAAACAAAGGCGCGGCGAGACTTCACCCCACGGACGAATACCTGTCCGTGGAAACCCCGAGGGTGGGGCACCAGCCTAAAGGCCCAAAATCCTGCTTAATTTTCAGGGGCCTGAAGGCCGCTGAATTCCATCGTGCGCAAGCTAGATGCGGCTTCAGCCGTGGGCATGGTGGCGGTTTCTTTCTCCATGCTTGCAATGAGCGGGAAAGATTTCGGGCCTGAAGGCCCATGCTCCCTTCAGATGAACTAAAAGTCTAAGGTGCTAGGCCGGTTTTCCCGTGCCGTACTGTGAACTCTTTTTAGAAATCCACATTTCATTCACCGCGGAGTGATTGCTTTCGGTTATTATTTTTTCATCAACTAAAGTTAATCTCTGAACGCTATAGAGGGAGAAAACTCCCCTTAAGAACTAAATTGTCCTTGGTCTCATATTCCTTGCACGACACGGCTCATGCTGCGCCTATTCAAAGCCGATCTACACCAACTGAAGATTTCCGATTGATTGCTGGCAATCGAATAAATATTGCAGTGTATGGAGTTTTATGAAGGCCGCGTCATTTCCTCATCTCCTGGCTTCTGTCTTGATCCTAGCCCTGAGCAGCCTCACCGGCTGTACCTCAACTTACAGTCATTCATCGATAGCAAAGCCTGCCGTCAGCAGCTTTGCGGCCAGTCCGGCGACGATCAGTTCCGGCGGCACCTCCACTCTTACTCCGGTCTTTTCCAATGGCACCGGCGTCATCACGCCGGGAAATCTTACGGTCATCAGTGGAACACCAGTGACGGTCACGCCCTCCGATACGACGATCTACACACTGACGGTTACCAACTCCGCCGGCGAAACGGCGGCCCAAACGGCCACGGTGACGGTGAGTTCTTCCTCTTCCTCGAATACGAATTTGCCTGCCATCACCAGCTTCACGGCTAATCCCACAGCGGTTGCGGCGGGTAGTTCTTCGGCGCTAACAGCCGTCTTTTCCAACGGCACCGGCGTCGTCACGCCGGGAAATCTTACGGTCACCAGCGGAACACCTGTGACGGTCACGCCCTCCGATACGACGATCTATACACTGACCGTCACAAATTCGGCCGGAAACACCGTCTCGCAGACGGTCACCGTTACGGTGAGCCAGGCAGCACCTGCCATCACCAGCTTCACGGCCAATCCCACAGCGGTCGCGGCGGGTAGCTCTTCGTCCCTGACGGCGGTCTTTTCCAACGGTGCCGGCATCATCACGCCGGGAAATCTGGCCGTCACCAGCGGGACGCCGGTCAGCGTTATGCCCTCCGATACGACGATCTATACACTGACCGTCACCAATCCGGCCGGAAACACCGTCTCGCAGACGGTCACCGTTACGGTGAGCCAGGCAGCACCCGCCATCACCAGCTTTACGGCCAATCCAACAACGGTCGTGGCGGGTAGCTCTTCGTCCCTGACAGCGGTCTTCTCCAACGGCGCCGGCATCATCACGCCGGGAAACCTGGCCGTCACCAGCGGAACGGCGGTCAGCGTCACACCTTCCGATACGACGAGCTATACACTGACTGTCGTCAACTCCGCGAATGCCGTAGCGAGCCAGTCGGTCACCGTCATGGTCACGGCTTCAACCTCGGGCGTTCCTGCGGCTCCCACCGGCCTACAGGCAATGCCAGCAGATCAGAAAGTCAGCCTGAGTTGGACCGGCGTTTCGGCGGACAGCAGCTACGTGGTGCTGCGCGCGACGGCCTCGGGAGGTCCATACACATCGATCGGCACCACATCGAGCACCGCCTTCGAGGATGATGTGGTGGCGAACAATACCACCTATTACTACGTTGTGGCGGCGGTCGACGCCTCCGGGCAGAGCGCCGATTCCAACCAGGCTTCGGCGACGCCCATGCCTGTGCCCTCGGCTGCTACCGCGCTGGTGGCGACTCCCGGCGACGGACAGGCCGTGCTGATCTGGAAGGCGGGCGCCAGCGCAGTTACCTATAACGTGGGCCGCTCGACGGCCTCCGGTGGACCCTATACGACCGTCGGCTCCACTGCGACGACCACGTATACGGATACAGGTCTAACCGACGGCGCGGCCTACTACTACGTTGTCTACTCGGTGAATGCGGTGGGCACCAGCGCCGCCTCGAACCAGGCGGAGGCGATTCCGATCGCCGCCATCTACGGTTTGTCCGCGCTCCCCAGCGACCAACAGATCTCGCTGGTTTGGAATATCAGCGCCGGAGCTACCTCATACACCGTCGATCTCTTTACCGGAAGCACATGTTCGGGAACGCCCACCGCGGTTTCCACCACTAACGCGCGGTATGTCGATACCGGGCTGACGGACGGCGATGCCTACTCCTTCGAGGTGACAGCGGTAAATTCCACCGGCAGCAGCGCCGCCTCGGCCTGCATTACGGCTACGCCGGAAGCGAGCACCACCGTGACCATGCTCCAGACCAACCCCATGGTTGGACTCGGCACCTGGTTCATGAGCGACTGGGACTCCGCCAATGCCTTTGTGGATTTGGCGAAGCAGTCGCGCACCTGGGACCAGTCCAACTGGAACGCCGGATCGGCTACTGTCGATGACAATGGCTGGCCCACCGAAGATGCTTCCACCGTCTTTCAGACTTTTTCGATCTCCGGCGAGACCACTCCGATAACCGAATTTGAGGGAACCTACAAGCTGGTCTTCACCGGCAAGGCAACGGTGACGGGACAGTGGTTTGATGGAACCGTAACCAACTACGTTTACGACTCTGCCACCAACACCAGCACGGCGGACGTGAACGTCACCGGCCAGGGCAGTAACTACATCAACCTGGTCCTCACCAACACGCAGCGCGCCGCATCGAGCGCCACCAACACCGGCTTTACCAACTTGCACCTCTACCGGCCCGGCTATGCCACCGACGGCAGCGCGGTCTTTACCACGCCCTTCCTCAATGCGATGGGCAAGGTATCGACGATCCGCATGATGGACTGGACCCAGACCAACGGCAATTACGTGGTGAACTGGGCCGACCGCACCACGCCCAACTATGCAACCCAGCAGGGCAAATCCAATAGCTGGACGGGACCGAGCGGCACCGTTTATTCCGGCTCGGGCGGCGTGGCTCTGGAATACCAGATCATGCTTTGCAATAAGCTGATGGTCGATTGCTACTTCAACATTCCGGTAGTGGCCAGCGACGATTTCGTGACCAAGATGGCAGAGACCATCGCCTACGGCAGCGACGGCACCAATCCCTACACCTCAACACAAACCAGTCCGGTGTATCCGCCCCTCAACGCGCAACTGCGTGCCTATCTCGAATACGCCAACGAAGTTTGGAACTACGATGCGGGCGTTTATCCGGCGGTTCAGGATATTTGCAGCTATCTATCAACCACCGCCCCAACCAACCCATTGCTCACCGTGGACACTAAGGACAATAACGGCAACTCAAACCTCGGGCTTTATGCGCAGATCTACCGCTATCCGGCCTGGCGCATGGCCACCATCAGCCAGATCTTCGAAAGCGTCTTCGGCTCCGGCCAGATGATGACCCGCATTCGTCCGCTGATCGAGACGCAGCAGGGCGACGCCAACGGCACCCTCGATATGGCCCTGCAGTTTCTCGACGCATACGCGCCGACTCTGACTCCGGCCACGACCGTTTCTGGGCTGATCTACGGCGGCGGCGGATCGGCCTACTATGGTGTGATCGACAGCAACAGTGCCGCCCCCAACAACATCTTCGCCTCGGGTAACTATCCCGCTCCCGATACCCTCACTGCCTGGGCCACCGATTCGATGTGGCTGACCAACTACGGCATCAAGCACGTTGCCTACGAAGGCGGACCCGGCATAAACTCCGCCTTTTCCACCGCGGAAAACGTCGCGATCAATGCCGATTCGCGCATGGAGACGATGGTCGATGCCTACAAGACCGCCTGGGACCAGATGGGCGGCGACCTGCTCATCTACTACGATCTGACCGGCTCGGCGGCGTGGGAGTTCACCCCGGATATCTACTCTGATGGAACAGATACGGGCACCAATACGCCGAAGTTCGCCGCGCTGGCCGACAATCAATCCACCGCCAAAGCCGCCATCACGCTGGGCACAACGATTCCCGGAACCCTGAACGCCGTCAATCAGACGACCAAAGTGGATGCGCCCAGCATTCGCACCGACTACGGTTACGACGATCCGGTGGGCAGCACGCAATGCACCGCGATCAATGCAACGAACGCATACAACGCCTATGCGGTGAATACCACGACAGCTCTGACCGGCAAAACGCTTACTCTGTATGGCAGCGATGGCAGTTCCGCGGCTGCTCCGGTAGACGTTTGGATCAACGGCGTGAAACAGGGCACGGTCACGTTTGCGAAGGGGCAATCCTCCGTGGAAGCGGCCACGCCTTCACTCACCGTCGACTTCCCAGCAGGCTTGTCGATGATTCGCATACAAGAAAAAGGCGTTGCGTTGTACTTCTGCAGCCTGACCGTGAAATAGCAGGCACCCCAGCTCTCAATCATTGAGAGCTGGGGCCTTTCTCCGGACCCTGCTGGCATTCCCTTTCCGTTGCACAGTCCCAACAAGTGCCGTTCCTCCCGCCCGGCGGGAATGCCAAATCCATCGTGGTCAGCGGCCTCTATACGCCAATTCGATTCCGGCCCGCGCCTCCAATTCTCCAGCCAAGCCCCGGCAAACTCTCCATAGAAGACGATCGGTATGATCTCTACCCGGCTGCCCATGTAGGTTTCATTCCTTCCCGCTTAAAAACTTCACGCCAGCCTGGGTAGGCCGCCAGCCAGCCCGGCTGAGCCGGTGCAGGGCCGCTTCCGGCAATTTACCCACGAAATTACCTGCGATTTACACGTAAATTCCCCCTCGAATTGTTCCCCAGGCTCACCAACTGGTGGCTGCTTACCGCAGAAGCCATCCACACGCTCTGTGCCACTAATTGCCGGGGTCTATCGCGCCGCCCATTTGCGTGGGCCCAGGCCGGTTGCGGTTAACTCGACCCTTCCGGATACGCACACGTAAATTTATCAGCGGATTACCTATTCAATGCTCGTTGGACTCAGCTTGAATACGGGTGTTTTGGAAAAGGCCCGCGCGGAACGTTGCTGCAGCCCGCCGTTCTGAACAAAGAAAACCGGCAAGGGCACTAGACACAACGGCCGCGCGCAATGCATGAGTGAACTTTATGGAGGATTGATCTATGCACACGAAAAGGATACTGGCCGTCGTTGGGCTGCTGGCGTTTTTCATCGCCGCGCCCCTGTTCGCCCAGTCGGACCGCGCCGCTATCACCGGCACGGTCAAAGACGCATCGTCGGCGGTGATGCCGGGCGTCGAGGTCAGAGTGACCAATGTGGATACCAATGCCGTGCGCGCTGCGACCACGAATGCGTACGGCTCCTATCGCGTCGATAATCTTCCTATCGGCAACTACGATCTCAAGTTTTCCAAAAGCGGTTTCAGCGCACTGGAACGCAAAGGCGTGACCTTGCTGATCAGCCAGGTCGCCGAGGTCGACGTTACCTTGCAGGTTGGCGTCGCCACGCAGACTGTCGAGGTCACCAGCGCGGCGCCGATTTTGCAAACCGAGGATGCCGCTGTGACGACCAACCTGAACAACGAAGCGGTCAGCGAGTTGCCGTTGAACGTACAGGGTAGCCGCAACCTCTCCAACTTTATGTTTGCCTTTGTTCCCGGCGTCGAAGGCAGCGACTACGGCTCGCACATCAACGGCGGCATGGCCATGACCAAGGAAGTGCTGATCGATGGCACCTCGGCGGTTGCGCAGTTGGGCGGCTACATCAGCGAATCGCAGCCCCCGATGGAAGCCGTGCAGGAGTTCGAGGTCGATAGCGCGGGTATCAGCGCCGACGCTGGCCGCAGCGGCGGCGGCGTCTTCAAGTACGAGCTGAAATCGGGAACCAACCAGCTCCACGGCTCGCTGTTTGGCTTTACGCATTCCACCGATCTGGACGCGCTGAGCGCCTCCAATCATCTTTCGGCCGTAACCGATCCGGCCAATGCTTCCGCTTACCTGCGCAAGCAGGATTCGATGAGCGACTGGGGCGGCAGCTTTGGCAGCGCCATCAAAAAAGACAAGCTTTTCTACTACATCGCCTTCGAGCGCTACATGCAGTCGATGTGGGGCAAGGGCGCCAATGCGCGCACCGTTCCCACCGACGCCATGATGGGTCTGGATGCGAGCGGCAACAAGCTGACAACCTATGCCGATTTGAGCCCCATGCTGACCACCGGCACATTGCTCACCACCGACAGTTGCAAGAACTCCGTTTATCTCGGCGCGGTTTACGATCCGACCACCGGCTGCGTCTTTCCCGGCAACCACATTCCCACCAGCCGCATCAGCTCTGTTACTTCGAAGATTCTGCAGCTCTATCACAAGTACTATGCGCCCGAGTCCACGCTGACGGCCAACGAGGCCGGCCCGGCGTACTCGCCCGATCCCTGGTTCCACAACACGCAGACCAGCGTCAAGATGGATTACAACATGAGCGCGAAGAATCATCTGGCTGGCTCGTTTTACTGGGACGACTATCCGCGCATCAACGCCGATCAGGGCGGAGTTTGGTCGGCCACGGCGCAATACGGCGGCCCTATGGCCAACTCGTATTGGCACGACACGACCGCTCCGGGAATGCGCCTGAGCGATTCCTATATCTTTTCCAGCAATCTGGTCAATACGGTTTATGCGACCTTCAACCGCTTCCACAATCCCAGCGTGGCTACCTCGGCTTCGGGTAAATGGGATTCGACGCTGGGCCTGCTGAACGGCAACGGTAACTTCCCGCTGATCTACTTCGAGACCGGCGAATACACCAACGGCGCCAACTACCAGAACGGCTGGAGCTTCTCGCCGCTGGGCAGCCAGTTCAACGACCAGTATGCCGGCAACACGTTCATTTACAGCGATCAGATGGTCTGGAACCACAACCGGCACAACGTCAAGTTCGGCGTCGAGTTCCGCGCCTTGCAGTTCAACTACCAGACCGATCTGGGAACCTTCATGGGCGGTTACCCGATCATCTTCGATCCCAGCTCTACGTCCGGCTACGGCTATCAGCAAACCGGCAATGCCTTCGCTTCCTTCCTGCTGGGCGACGTGTATAACGCCGAGAGCAATAACCCCGATCCCGAGTACGGCCGGCGCAAGATCTTTTCCTGGTACGCCAGCGACGACTTTAAGGTCAATCAGCGGTTGACCGTCAACTTAAGCCTGCGCTGGGACTTCAACAATCCCTATCACGAGAAGTACGGCCACTGGTCCAGCTACGTGCTCGAGGATGCCAACAAAACCTCCGGCGAGATGGGCCAATACGAGTATCTGACCAGCGGCAGCCAGAGCTTCGAGCGCCGCCAGGATTACTACAACTACGCACCGCACATCGGCGCGGCCTACAAGATCGACTCCAGGACCGTGGTTCGCGCCAACGCCGGTGTCTTCTATACTCCGCTCAACCTTAATACCTGGGGCGGCATTCCCTATCAGCAGGCCGGCAACGTGGGCTTCCACAAGATCACCCAGCAGGGCGGCTTCAACTGGGACAGCGGCTACAACCCCACCACCGTGCAAACGCAGAGCCCGGTCTGGACCCAGGCCGACGTGGTCAGCATCGATCCGCGCTCGCTACACCCGGGCAACACGCAGCAATACAACATCGGCGTGCAACGCGAACTTGACAAGACGACCAAGATCGATGTGAACTGGATTCAAAGCTGGAGCTATCACCTGCAGAGCGGCACCTTGCGCACCGATCAGCCCACGGTTGCCAATTTCCAGAACTTCGTATTCAACAATAAGTTCCCCTCGTCCTATAACGGTTACTGGGGATACGGCGACAACTGGTGGAAGGGGCTCACACCTTACCCGCAGGTCTATAGCAGCTACGGTGGTCCGCTGTTCTCGATCGGCTCGCCCTTGGGCAACGCGACCTACAAGAGTTTGCAATTCAGCGTTACGCGGCGTTCGGCGCATGGCCTTTCGTTTGAAGGTAGCTACAACTGGTCGCGCACCCGCAGCGACGTGGACACCAACTTCCAGGAACTGTGGGGCACCGGCAGCATCCAGAATATCTACGACCTCAAGACCGAGGCCAAGGATATCGCCAGCTTCGACATGACGCATATCGTCAAGGGCTATGTCATCTACAATCTGCCCTTCGGCCATGGCAAGCAGTTGTTCTCCAGTGTCTCGGCGCCGGTCAACCAACTGATTGGCGGCTGGAGTCTGGATGGCAACTTCCACTACAACAGCGGCACTCCCATCCAGGTGCACTCCAACCAAGCGCAGGGAACCTACTACGGATTCAGCGCCGTCTACGTCAATCTGGCTTCCGGCTGCAAGCTCACCAATGGCGGCCAGCGCAAGATCGGTGGCCAGTTCCTGAACACCAGTTGTTTCAAGAATCCCACCTATGGCTATTTGGGTACGGCCGGCAACTATCAGGAGCAGGTCCGCAATCCCGGCCTCGCCACCGAAGACCTCGGTCTGCACAAGAGCCTGACGGCGGGCACGGACGGCAAATACAACCTGACCTTCCGCCTGGAGTTCTTCAACGTCTTCAACCGTCACTCGCTCGGCGGACCCGACACCAATATGTCCGACGCCACCTTCGGCGAAATCGTCAGCTACGGTTCGTCGCCTGCCGGCCGCGCAGGCCAGTTTGGCGCGCGCTTCACCTTCTAAGCAGAGGATGCTTTTCCTCCGGGTAGCGCAGTCGGGTTGCCCGGAGGGTTCTTTCACCGGATTGCTGCGCGGGAACGGCGCGCAGCCAGCCACGACCGAGGCAAAAATTCCATGGTTTCTTCCTTGTATTCCCTCATGCGCTGCGCTGCGCTGGCCAGTCTGGTTCCGTTGATTGGTTGCGGAGGCAGCGGCAGCTCGAGCGGCACTACGACCGGAACTTCGCCGGCCGCGACTCCGACGATTACGGCAATGTCATCGACGGCGAATGGTGTCGCGACGGCGGCCGAGATCGTAACCCTGGCAGATACGACCTCAAACGCGGTGATTTATTACACCACCGACGGAACCACGCCTACGACCAACTCACTGGTTTACGAAGCGCCGTTCTTGGTTACATCAAGCGTTACCGTGAACGCGATAGCCACGGCCTCCGGCTATTCGAACAGCAGCGTGGCTACCAAAGCTCTTTCGATCAGTATTGCGTCGGGCACACTGGTTTGGAGCGACGAATTTTCCAACTCCACCTCTTCCATTGCGCAGCCCAACTCCTCGGTCTGGACCTATGACACCGGCGCCGGCGGTTGGGGCAACAGCGAATTGGAAGATTATTGTGCCTGGAATTCTTCGGCTTCGCCGTGCACAACTTCTTCGCCCAACGCGTATGTCGGTACCGACGGCTATTTGCATATGGTTGCCGAGGAGCCCACGAGTGGTACCTACACCTCAGCCCGGCTCAAGACCGCGGGTCTGTTCAGCTTCCAATATGGGCGTCTGGAATTTCGTGCCCAGGTTCCCGAAGGGCAGGGTTTTTGGCCTGCTGCCTGGCTGCTCGGCAACAACTACTCGACCGCTGGCTGGCCGGCCTGCGGCGAGATGGATGTTCTGGAGCGCGTCGATGCCGCTGCCTCGCCCGACTGGAATGAGGGATCGATTCACGGCACTGGCTTTACGGGTAGCAATCTCGGCACGGTGTACGACTTTCCCACCGGCGCTACCGCTGCTGGCTGGCATACCTACGGCATGATCTGGAGCAAAGGCAGCGTTGCTTATTACGTCGACAATCCGGCCAGCCCCTACGTGACCTACACTACGTCGAGCATCAGCGGCTTCAGCGGTTCCGCGTGGCCCTTCGATAACGGACCGGCCTTCATCATCCTCAACCTTGCCGTGGGTGGTTCCTGGCCCGGATTGCCCAGCGCATCCACCACGTTTCCCTCGCAGATGCTGGTTGACTACGTGCGCATTTATACCAACTGAATTTTCCCGCGGCGACAGGGCTTTCGCGTGCCAGGAGAAGCCTGCACCGCGCAAATTTTTATGCGAACTGATCCGGCAGCCCGGCCGCCGCGCACCGGACGAAAGAGAAGGAAGGATGGCAATGTTTTTACGGACGCGCGTTTTTTTCTGCGCTATGGTTTTGTTGGGACTGGCCGCGGCTGTTACGGCGCAAAACACCCCCCCCCAATCCGCGCCCACCACCGATGCACCCACCCGCACCTTGATCTGGAGCGACGAGTTCAACGGCGCCAACGGCAGCGCTCCCGATCCGGAGAAATGGACCATCGTTACCGACGGCTCGGGCTTCGGCAATCGCGAACAGGAATACTACACCGATCGTTCCACGAATGTTCATCAACAGAATGGCTCGCTGGAGATTGTTGCTCGCCGCGAAAGCTACACCGGCAGCGACGGTGTCACCAAACCCTATACCTCGGGGCGGATCGAATCGCGCGGCCACTTCCAGTTCCAATACGGCCGCGCCGAGGCCCGTATCAAAATTCCCAAAGGGCAGGGAATTTGGCCAGCCTTCTGGATGCTGGGCAGCGACTTTGTCACAGCCGGCTGGCCCGGTTGCGGCGAAATCGACATCATGGAAAACGTTGGCTTCGAGCCTTCCAAAGTCCACGGCAGCTTGCATGGCCCCGGCTACTCCGGCGGCAGCCCGCTGAGCGGCGTCTATACATTGCCCAACCAGGCCCGCTTCAGCGACGACTTTCACCTTTTCGCTGTCGAATGGGAGCCCAACCAAATTCGTTTCTATGTCGACGACATTCTCTACGAGACGCAAAGCGCCGCAGGCGTTCCGCAAGGCCGCCGCTGGGTCTTCGACCACCCTTTCTACATCGTTCTCAACGTTGCCGTAGGTGGCTACTGGCCCGGCGATCCGGACGCAACCACCGGGTTTCCCGCGCAGATGCTGGTCGATTACGTTCGCGTTTACCGCATGGAGGCCAAGACGGCCAGCAAAAGCAAGCCATGATCATCGCGTAAATTGCACGCCCGGCAATAGATAGATTCCGCTTCGCCGGCCAGCCCACCTCGCCGGCTGCGCGGTACATCCAAGCCTTTCTCACTGTTCTCCAACAATGCTATGATTCCTGCTTGAAAAAGGCCGGTCGTTGTTTCCCCATCTACGACAGGCCTTGGCAAGAGATCGAGCCGGAGTGGTGCGGTAGGCAAATCATGCAGCAGAGCGTAACGTGCGAAGGGATCGAGAACTCCGCGGGCCCAGTTTCTCTCGCGCCCGGCCCTGCCGTGGCTGAAAATAACTTCCGCGAGGAACGCGCCGAACTGGAGCGCATCCTCAATCATCCGGAGATCTGCCGTTCGTCGAGCCTGGTCCGCTTTCTATCTTTCATCTGCAACAAATATTTCGAAGGCCGGACCGAGGAGATTCGCGAGTACTCGATTGCCGTCGAGGCGCTGGGCCGCAAAGAGTCCAGCTTCGATTCGCACGTCGATCCCATCGTGCGCGTGACCGCCCGCTCGCTGCGCAAAAAACTCCGCGAACTCTACAACACCGACTGCAAGGAACATCCGCTGCGGATCGTGCTGCCGCTCGGCCACTACGTTCCCGAGTTCGTTCATCCCGGAGCCGCGGAATCTGCCGCAGCCGACGAATCTGCACTTGAGACCACGGAAAACGAGAATGGCATCTCTGTTCCCGCCGAGCCCGAGCCTCGTCCGGGAAAAATCTTCGGCCTTTCGCCCAGCTTTCTCGTCAAGACCTCGCTCGCCGTGCTCGGTGTCACCGCGGTATTCATTGCGGGCTATCTCTCTGGCTCACGTAATGCGCGGTCAGCGCCCATGACGACACAGGCCTTCAAGTGGGGCGACCCGGTTTGGAGCGACGAGTTCGATGGCTCGCCGCAACAATTGCCCGATCCTTCCAAGTGGACCTACGACACTGGCAGCCACGACGAAGTCGGCAACCAAGGTTGGGGCAACCGCGAGGTGGAGACCTACTGTTCGCCCCACGGCGTGAATCCCACCGGCTGCGATCCTCGCCGTCCCAATGCTTTTCTCGACGGCAACGGTCATCTGGTGCTGCGCGCCGAACGCGGCGCCAACGGCAAATGGACCTCGGCCCGCATCACCACCCGCAGCCTCAAGGATTTTCAATACGGCCGCATCGAAGCCCGCATGAAGCTGCCCGTCGGCACCGGGCTCTGGCCGGCTTTCTGGATGCTGGGCGCCAACGTCTTCACCTCCGGCTGGCCGGCCTCGGGTTCGGCGACCATAGCCGAAAATGTTTCGCTTACCGAGCGCACCAACGGCATCGGTCCCAATGTGATTCGCGCCACGCTACACGGGCCGCGCTACTTCGGTGGCAACGGTCTCTGGCACGACTACAAGCTGCCCAACGGCGGCCGCGTCGACGATGGCAACTTTCACACCTACGGCATCATCTGGTCGCCCGGCATGATGCAGTTCTATGTCGACGACCCGGCGAACGTCTACTTCATTCAAGACGCCAACAACCTGCCCGAAGGCGGCCAGTGGGTCTTCGATCATCCGTTCTTTCTGGTGATGAATCTGGCCGTCGGCGGTGACTGGCCCGGCGATCCCGATGCCACCACGCCATCGCCTGCTGAGATGTTGGTCGACTACGTCCGCGTCTACAAGATTCCCACCGTTGCCGCTCCCGCTATCCAATGGCATCCCGTGCAGGTCAACGCCGGCTCCTCGGCGGCCAGCATCATCAGCTTGCGCGCGCAGAACTTTTCCGGCCGCGTGCATCTGACTTGCTCGGTCGAGCCTGCAGTCGCCGCCTGCTCGCTGGCGACATCTACGGTCGACTTTTCCAACACGCTTGCGCAGGACGACACGCTGACCATCTCCACCGACTTCTTTACCGACAAGGGACACGTCGTCGCCCCGCCCGGCCGCTACAAAATGACCATTACAGCCACCACAGTCAGCGGCGACCGCTCGCAGTTGAGCGCACCCTTTGAAGTGAAGGGGACGGACTGAACTGCCGCGGCCTTTTTGCCCTTGCATCTTCAAACGCCCCAGGCCATTCTCAACAGAATAGCCTGGAGATTTTCGTGCTATTTGGATTTGGCGGTACTCTTGGTTTGATCCGCCGAAGCCGGACCGCTCAGTTGGACAAGCGGCATGATGGGCGTCCGCTGGTCTCTTGCCATATACCAGCGCAGAGCGATGGAGTAAGTACGAATCTGTTCGTGGACGCTGCTCAACTGCGGTTGATAGAAGAGCACATTGTATGTGGGAGCAATGGACAGATTTCCCCAGGTAGGGAAATTCAACGATGTGTTCCATGTGATTGCGTAGTTGGTCTGCGTGGGCAGCTCGTCGGCGGCCGGGCGTCCGAAGAAAACATCGCCCTTGCTGTCGCTTACCAGCGTGATGGGCGAATTCATTTTGCTTAAAGCACCCATGTCGAGTTTGCGGCTCAGGTTGACATCCCAGTAACTGCCGAACGTGTGGAGCGTTTCCACGGAGATTCCCGATACGGCCGTCGTTGGCCCGATCGGGAAACTTTTATTGTTCTTGAAACAGCTCGTGACCGGCGTGCTGACGGAGACCATGCAAGTAGACGGTGTCGTTCCATTCGCCAGAGTCACCGAATACAGGTTATTGTTTTGCAAGCTGTATTCGAAGCCACCCTCCGCGTAACTGCTGCCATCCAGGTTCCATAAAAAGCCATCCCGGCGAGCGCCCCACTCATGCCGGTAACCCAACTTGTCGTTGAAGCTTGTAGAGATCGGTTGCACGATCGACATCTGGCCAGTGATAGTTTGTCCCGAACTATCCTTCGCCGTATAGGCGATGAACAACCGTGTATTGTTGATCTGCCGCTGGTACTGGTGCGGCGTTACCACGATCAGATCGCGCGGCTGTGGATGAAATGAGTAGATTGTTGAATTCGTCTTTTCCGGCCTTTTCTTGAATGGCTGCTTGCAGACGCGGCTTGAAATCTCTCCAGTAATCGTTCAACCCATTATTTTGGGCGTTCACACAGGCACTGTCAGTCTGCGGATCGTCCTCATGCTGATAAGCCGCTATTTTCTTCTCCAGCGTGATGACATCTTTCCAGTCGTTCAAATTGCTCAGATCTTTTGCATCCAGTTGCTTGAGGTCGCAAACTGCTCCCCAGGCCGCCAGCAGAATCAGCAACTGATTCTTCACCAGTGTCGTCCGTACCGATTCGGAGGGGGATTCAAGGGCGCGCTGAATCGCAAGCCGCGTCGGATTCTCTTTTTCAATCTTGGAAGGTGATTCCGGAGTACATTGATCCTTTGTTTGTTGTGAATTTCCGCAATTATTTTGATCATCAATGATCTTATCCAGCCGCTCCACCCAATCGAAGGTCGAAGGCGTTTTCTTGTCGGAGGTGCACGATGTCGCCGTACCGTCGAAAGGAGGATTGGCGAAAAGCAACGGGCAAGTCGAATTCTTGCTTTGGCTGCTATCGTTTTTGCCGGGAACCAATCGCAGGTTCGCTGCCAGCAGGGTAAGTTTTTTATCTGGATTGGTATTGGTATTGGGATTGTTAGGTCGGCTCGCATCCCGCAGCATCACCGCGATGTTGGCAAGCCAGTAGGATGTGTAGATAAAATCCTCGCGCCCCGGCACAATCGCGCGGTATCCGGCTGTCATCAGGAAATTCGCCACATTGTCGCAGCTGGCCGATGTGGCGTAGCGATACTCCGACTTGTACAGCTTTTTGGGATACTCAGTTGGTTGATCCCCGTCGAGTTTAACGCAAGGATCGTGGCCGCTGCCAGGTTGAATCCCTGAACCAAACTCCGGCCCGAAATTGTCTCCCATGCCAAGCCACAAGCCAGGCTTTACATTTTTTTGTCGACCGATAAATTCCTTGACCGGGCCCAAATACTGATCCTGTGTTTGGCCATTCTCGATGCGGTAGTAACCGAACAGCCTGCCGGTGTAATAGATGTTCTGCGCGCAGCTTACAGTGCTTGCCAGCAACAGTGCGGTTGCCATGTACGTCTTCCAGATTGAGCGCATAAAATGCATTCTCAGCCTCCTTCAGAGCGGTTGTAATTCAAGGAGCCCAGGAAAAGGGGAAATTGCGCCGGCCTGAATCTCCAGGACGGATTTCAGGCACACCGCGAGCATATACATCGGTTCTGGTATCGTCAAAGAAAAATTTGATGTATGACTTCTAAGTTACTGGCAGTGCATTGTGAACCGCAAGGATCTGAGTAATTGTAAGTCTGCTCAATATGTATGGCGTTAAGATGTAGCAGATATAGATAGCCTCGTACCACGATCTATGGCGATCAAGGTACGAGGCTATAGCTGTAGGTCTTGATTCGGTATTCCCGTACGATACGCCGCAAGCCTGCTCTGCGCGGTATGGGTTGAGGCGAATCGTTGCGGCAGGCGGATGATTTGAGCGAGCGGCAATCATCGCAAAAACTGCCTTTTCTTCTATCGCTGCGGCTGTACAACTGTGAAGGGAATCGCCGGCAACGTGTCCAGCGAATATGGTTTATTGCCATTTTTCGCAGCCGAGGCGTCCACGATCAGATTGCCTGCCAACCCGGGCTTGGTCTTGGCGTCGGCGCGCAGCGTGAGCTGAACCGTCGTTCCCGTCTGCTTCACATTGGCGATACCGATGCCATCGGGCGGATTGTTGAGGGCCAGTTTGATCGCGCTGTCGGCAAGCCCTTTGGGAATCTCAAACTGATATTGCGCCGTGCCGCCGGCCGGGATCGCGATCCGGTTGGCCGTTGCTGTCCACAAGGGTTTGTTGCGATTCTTGCCCACGACCCAGACCAGGCATTGTTGCGCGGGGACGGCCTCATGCCAGGCGAAGGCCTGAATGTAATCGTCGGCTGGCGTGGCCTCGCGGCGCACGGTATGGTTGTCGATCAAGGCTTCGGCTTCTACGACGAGCCGGTGCGGCGTGGCCATGGCTTCGGGCGGCGCCGTCAATGTGACGCGCACCGCATCGGCGCCGGCGGGAATCTCGCCTCCGCCCAGAATCAATCCTGCCGGTCCATCCTTGATGCGCAGCTTCACCGCTCCGCCGAACCCGTCGCGCCGCAGCAGAAGCACATTGGCGGCAATGGTTTTTCCGGGGCGTAGGTTCACGCTCGAAGGCGCGATCTTTACATCGAAGTCCGGTTGCGGACGGCCGATGCGCAGCCGGTAAGCGTAGTCGGGGCCGCCGCTGTGCTGGCTATCGGCGATGCGCAAAAAATACGTGCCCTGGGCGGTGAAGTGATAGTCGATCAGCGAGTCGGCCTGCTGGGTTTCAAGCGCGTTGCTCTTGTCGCCGGCATCGTCGTTGAAGGCCAGTTGCTTGCCTTTGGCGTCGGTGAGCGTGAGCGTGGAATCGAGCGGCGAACCCAGCCGGCGCGCTTCCACTTCGGCTACAATCTCTTCGCCGTCCCCGGCATCAAAGCGGAAGCAGGCGGTATCACCGGCGTTTTCAATGCGGCCATTTACCACGATGGGTAGCTTGAGCCGCCGCGCGTGCGCCGCTTCAGTTGCGGGTTTGTTCTCGGTGGTCTCGGGCAGCGTACCCACGCGAAACTCCGTGGAGTTGGCCTCCCAGCCCTGCTCGCCGGCGCGGAACGAATAGACGCCCGGATCGCGCCAGGCAGGCTTGATCTCTGTCTTGGTCAGATTCCATCCATCGAGCGTGACGCGTGCCCGCGTGCTCGCCCGCTCGCCCAAAGGAAAGATGCCCGTCACGTAAGGGATCTGGCCGATGGCAATGCGGTAAACGAAATCTTCGCGGCCGCGGCTGATGATATCGCGCACGGCCAATACATAATCGCCGTCGGCGGGAATCTCCAGCTCGATCACCGGTTCCTGGTTGTAGCGGAAGTGATCGGCGTAGGCCAGTTCCTTGCCGGTGGCATCGCTGAGGGTGAGCGCGGCCTGGAACCAGCCCGGCACGGCGTCGGCCATGTAGGGAATCAGTCCGCGCGTCATCGCCGCGGCCACGATCTTTTCTCCCTTGCGCGCCGTGAAGCGATAGCGGTCGATGCCGCCCGGCATCATCTGTCCATTTAAAACGGTGGGCAGCGCGATGGTCTCGGGCGGCGCGGTAGCATCGGCGTGCGCCTGCGCGGAAAGCGGCAACCCGCCGCCAGCGGCCATCGCCAGCGGAACGAATTGAATGGGGTGGGTCGATTCGGGCAGATGGCCGACGAGAAAGACCAATGGATTCGAGAGTCCGCGGTCGGTGATCAAGCGCAACTCGTGATTGCCCTCGGCGGCATGGGCGGCAATGGTCACCCGCAAGCTCACCTCTTGGGCTAGGGCCGGCGCATTGCGCAGCCGGTTATTCAAATCGAGCTGCTTGCGCAGACCGGCTTGCAATTGTTTGTCGGCGGGCGTCCACGGGGTTGGCGTGCAGGTGGGCGCGTCGCTGGCCGCCGCCGTGCTGTTGGCGGCGTTTGGCGGCGCGGCCGCGGCGGGCTTGGCTAGTGGCTTTGCCGGAGCATTGGTATGGCACTGCTCCAGTTCCTTCAGACGCTTGCGAATCTCGTCCTCGTCTTTTTGCGCCAGCGGTTTGGTAAAGCCGGTTACCTCGGTCTTCACGCCATCGCCGGCAAAGAGTGCCGTCGAGGCGCCGTCGAGATATTGCCCGCCGACCGTGACCTCGATGGTGGTTCCCTGCCGCGCTCCGGCGGGATACACGTAGGCGGCATGCGGCGTGTTCTGCTGGGCGCAGGCCGCTGAAGCCGCAAGAAGCAAACAAGCAAGCCAACGCCGGTTCATCAAGCCATGATCTCCTTGAGCATGCCCGCGGTGCGCACGTTTTCTTCTTTGCCGGCGGTGACAAAGGCCGGTTCGCCGAGCGGGTGCGGCAGCGTGGCATGCAGATCCATCCCCAACTGCGTATAGACGCTCGAAAGCAGATCGGTGGGATACACGGGCCGGTCCTTGACCGCTTCGCCGCGCGCGTCGGAGGCGCCCACGACGTGGCCGCCGGTGAATCCGCCACCCGCCAGCACCGCCGAAAAGACCTGGCCCCAGTGCCCGCGCCCGCCGTTCCATGGCGCTTCCCACTGCACCTTGGGCGTGCGTCCGAACTCGCCGCTCCACCAGACGATGGTTGTTGAAAGCAGACCACGGCTGGAGAGATCCAGAAACAGAGCGGCCATGGCCTTATCCATCTCGGGCACACGGCGGCGCATGATCTGGAAGTTTTCCTTGTGCGTGTCCCAGCCGCCCTGGTAGTTGATGGTGACATAGGGAACGCCTTTTTCCACCAGCCGCCGCGCCACCAGGCACGATTGCCCGAAGGTGTTGCGGCCGTAGCGGTCGCGCATCTCGTCGCTCTCTTGCGAGAGATCGAAGACCTTGCCGCCGTCGCCCAGGATCAGCTCGTAGGCCTGCCGTTCGGTGTCGCGCCAGGGGGTGATGCGCGGATCGTTGCCCAGCGAGCGGTCGAGCGAGTCCAGATTGTGCAACAACTGCCGCCGGTTCTGTTGCCGCTGATCGCTGACGCCATTGAGCACGATGCCTTCGACGGCAAAGCGCTGCTGCGCCGGATCGCCGCCAGTAGCAAAGGGCCGGTAGCGCAGCCCGAGAAATCCTTCTTCGGAGAACCGGCCCTGCGGCTGCGTCAAAACCACATACGGTGGAATCAGGCCTTTGTATCCGGCGCGCTCGCCCTTGAAGTAAGAGACCACTGCGCCGGCGCTGGGATAAACGCTGCTGCCGCCGGCGGCGCGGCCGGTCTGCACCTCGTAGCTGGCCGTCTCATGGCCGTTGACGCTGTGCGTCATGCTGCGGATGATCGAATATTTGTCGGCGCATTTGGCCAGGTTCGGCATCAGCTCGGAGATGCGAATGCCTTTGACGTTGGTCTCGATGGGCGAGTTCAGCGGTCCCGAGTAATCGCTGCCCGCTTCGGGTTTGGGATCGAAGGTATCCAGATGCGCCGGCCCGCCCCACATCCAGATCTGGATGACGGATTTGGCCTTGGCCGTGGCCTTGGCCGGAGCCGCTATGGCCGGCCAGATCCACAGATTGCCCATGGTCAGGCCCGCGCCGGTTGCCGTGCCCCAACGCAATATCTCGCGCCGCGTCGGTGTCAGAATCGATCGCTTCGTTGCTTCTTCATCTCTATGCATCGTTCATCTCCTAGCAGCCACGCGCCGCATGATTTTATTTTTACTGCGTTCAATCTATCGCTTGAATCACCGCGTACGGATCTCTGCTATCCGATCCCTGACCCCTGACCCCTGACCCCTGACCCCTGATCCCTGTTCTCAGTGCCGGTAAAGAAACTCGGTGCTGTTGACCAGCGCCCAACTGAGATCGACCGCGGCCTGGCGGCGATTGATGTTGCTGGATTGGGCGTAGGCCGTGGCCAGCTTCACCTCGTCGGCGGTCGGGTAGCGGGAAAGAATCGTCAGATAAAGCGTGTCGATCACCGCGCGCGGATCGTTGAGCTTGAAGATTGCGTCCAGCGCCGGGCCTTGCTCGATCTTGCGTTCGATGTGGCTGGAGTTGAGCATGTGCAGCCGCTGCGCGGTCGAGGGCTTGTTGTTACGTTCCGACTCCATGCCGGTGTTGCGCGGCGAGCGGCCAAAGGTCTCAAGAAACGGGCTGGAGATGCTGCCGTCGGCCAGCGCCACGGCGCGTTCGTCGCCGGGCATGATGGTGTAGGGCTCGGGCACCGCGCTCGAATATTGCTCGCTGGTTCCCGTGATCTGGCAGATGGCATCGATCAGCACTTCGGCGTCGAGCCGGCGCAGCGGATAGCAGCAAAACTGCCGCGCCGCCTCGGCGCTCTTGCTGCGCGGCATGGCGCTTTGCTGATAGACGCTGGAGTTGAGAATCGTCCGGTAGATGTGCTTTTGGTCGTAGCCGGAGCGGATCAGTTCGGTGGCCAGTTCGTCGAGCAGGTCGGGATAGATGGGCGGATTATCGGCGCGGAAATCGTCCGGCTCATCGACGATGCCGCGCCCGTAGACCCAGGCCCAGATGCGATTGACAATGCAGCGCGCAAAGTAGGGATTCTTGTCCGCTGTCAGCCAGCCGGCAAAGGCCAGCCGCGGATCGCTGCCGGAAGCGATTTGGGCCCGCGTGCCGTCGGGGAAGACCGCGGCGGTGCTGGGCAAAGGCTTGCTGGGGTCGAAGAAGACAATCTCTTCCTTCCACTCGCCGGTCGGTTTGTAACCCACTTGCGAAAAGAAGACCGCCAGTTGGTTGCGCCGCTCCGCCGGCCACTTTTCCGTGCGCGCGCCCAGCAGCACCCGCGCCGCGGCCTGCGCCAGCGATTGAGGATCGCGATTCTGCAGCGCGCGATAAAAGTTTGCCGGCCCCACGCGGAAGTTGCTGCCGCTGGCCGCCACCAGCTCGCGGGCAAACTGGTTGGCGGGCTGGTTGGCGCGGAGCGATTCCAGCAGCCAGCGATAGTACTCCTGCGCCGCCACCGGCCACAGATTGATGGGAAACTCGGCCTTGATGCAGAGCACGTCGCTCCACTGCATGGCGCGGTAGATGGCGAATTCGTCGCGATCGAGCAGTTGGTCGATCAGTTGCGCGCGGCGATTGGGGTCGCGATTGGCGAGAAAACTTTTGGCCTCGCCGGCCGAGGGCAATGTGCCGATGGCATCCAGATAAACGCGGCGCAGAAACACTTCGTCGCTGACCGGCGCGGCGGCCGCGACTCCGGCTTTGGCCAGGTGTGCCGAAACAATCTCGTCGATCCGGCCGCTGCTGAGCCCATGCGGCGCCGCGGCGCGAACTCCTGGATGAACTTGGGTGGCGTGGCCGCCAACTTCTTTCGCCATCGGCATACAGGGAGACCTTTCCTCGTGCCTTGCCCGCGAACAGCTTTGCGCTTGTCCTATTCAAACCCGGTTTCAATCTTTCGGTTGCGCGGCACAAGGCCATTTTCCCACGGTACGGGAACCATACTGCGTCACAGCGTGCGTGTCAGCTCGCACACGCCGTGTCTGCCGTGACACGGACAAGTGTTTCGAATCTCTGGATAACTCCTTTGTTATCAAATGACGCCGAATGGCATCTCCGTTGCATTTCTCCTGGGCGTTGGCGGTTCAAAAAAGTTAGCAACACGTGGAGGATGCGATGCAGGTTCGAGTGAAAAACGGGTTTGTGATGGCGGCGATGGTAGCGGTTCTGGCGGTGCGGGCAGCGGCGCAGGGCGCGGATTCCTCAACGGCAAACGAGGCAATTCCGGCTCCAGCCCCGAAGCGCGTCATCGTGGTAAGTCTGGAAGACCGCAAACTGGCGCTGGTCGAAGACGGTCAGGTGAAGAAGATCTATACCGTTGCGGTGGGCAAGCCCGCGACGCCGAGCCCGGTCGGCACCTTCATTATCGAACGCCGCGTCGTGAATCCGACTTACTCGCACAATGGCGTTACCGTGGCTCCGGGACCGAATAACCCCGTTGGCACGCGCTGGATGGGCCTAAGCATTCGCGGCTACGGAATCCACGGAACCAACGCGCCCAACTCCATTGGCAAAGCCGCCTCGCATGGTTGCATCCGCATGGCCAAGGCCGATCTGGAAGAACTCTATCCGCTGGTCTCGGTCGGCGACACGGTGGAGTTGATTGGCGAACGCAATGAAGAGACGGCGCAATTGTTTGAAGCACCCTCCCCCACGGCGCAACCGGCTGCCGCCGCGCAAACCACCCTGGCTTCGGTTCCGGCCGCGGGCGGCGATGCGGCAGACGGTGCGTTGCAAACCACCTCGGTCACGAACTTCGATCTCGCGATGGCGGGCTCGCGGTAAAGGAGGTTGGCGATGGATCTGCTGCAACGCGCGATCGCGCACATCGATGTACTGTTCCTGCCTCTGTCGGCGGCGCTGCTGCTGGAAGAGTTGACCTACGGAGGACTGGTCCGGCTGCTGCTGGCTCCGCGGCCGGAAACCGGAAAACATCAAGAGCTCCATCACGGAAACGGAGGCGGGAGATGCTCGCATTGAAGTTGTTGTTAACGGTCGCGGGAGCACTGTTGCTGGCTGCCGCATTGGCGATTCCGCTCTATGGCCTTTGGTTGCGCCTGCAAGCCATGCGCAAAAAACAGGCCGCAAACGGCACGATGGACGAAACCATCGCCGAACCAATAGCAATTCACTGGCGCGGCCCTGTCGCGTTAGCGATGGCCGGCTGCGTACCGTTGCTTATCGCCGCCAGCATTGTGGTGGTGCCCAGCGGCATGGGCGGTGTGCGCATCAGCCAGTTACGCGGCACGTTGCCCGGCACGCTCTATCCTGGCGCGCACTTCGTCACGCCGCTCGTCGATAGCGTCGAACTCTTCGATCTGCGCGACCGCATCTTCACGGCGGGCATTCTGGACCCAAACGCGAAGAAGACGCAGTCCGAAACCGGCCTCAACGTGCAATCGCTCGAAGGGCTCAACATCGGCTTGGGCATTACGGTGCGTTACCGGCTCGATCCCAGCCAACTCTCCAGCGTGCAGGCCCGTTTGCCGCAACCGGCCGACAAGCAGATCGTGCCTCCGGTGGTGGCCAGCGCCTGGCGCGAACTCACACCGCAATACACCGTCAAGGAAATCTTTTCGGCCAAGCGCGAAGAGGTGCGCGCCCAGGCCGCCGAGATCATCCGGCGCAAACTTGCCACCGACGGCATTGTCGTCGAAGAGGTCATGCTCTCTGACATTCAACTGCCCGAGGAATACGCGCGCGGATTGCAGGGCCTGCTGCTCAAAGAACAGCAGGACGACCAGATGAGCGTCGATACCGACATTCAGCAAAAGCAGGTGCGCATCGCCGAATTGCAGGCCGAGGCCGAAGCCGCGCAAAAGGTGAAAGCCGCCGAGGGCGATGCGCAATCCAAGGTCGTTGAAGCCAAGGGCGAGGCCGACGCCATGCAATACACACTGCCGCTCAAGGAGAAGCAAATTGAACAGAGCAAGCTCGAAGCCGAAGCGCGCAAGGAAACCACCATCCAAACGGCCGAGGCCGATGCCCAGGCCAAAGTCATCGACAGCAAAGCCGAACTCGAGCGGCGCAATCTGCTGGCCGATGCCGAGGCCAATCGCATCAAAATTGTGGCCGCGGCCAATGCCGAACGTATGACCAGCGAGGCATCGCTGCTCAACAAATCGCCGCTGCTCATCAACAAGATTGTTGCCGAGCGGCTTAGCGACAAGATTCAAGTCGTCATGGTTCCGTCCGACGGTAAATTCTTTTTCGCCAGCGACGTTTTCAAAAGCGCTGCCAACAATCCCATCGTCAAGCAGGAGATGGATAGCGAGCAGGAGTCCGCTTCCGCATCCGGGCATTGAGCCGGTTTACCGTGGGACGGAGCGTCTCTCTGTCCCACGGTTGAATGCGCCAAACCACGCCGCAACGATATAATCCGCGTACAACGTTTCCATCAAGGTGCGATGAAATCTCTCAAGAAAACATGGCTGCTTGCGGTGTTGCTGGGCCTGTCTGGCCTTGCCGCGCAGGCCCAATCCAGCGCGTGGGAAAAGCCTGCCGCCGATCTCGCCGAGCAGATTGCCAATATCCTCGGCCCCGGCCAGGCGAAGCTCACCATCCGCAATCTCTCCTCGATTCCTACCGGTGAAATTCCCGCGATCCGCCGCTTGCTGACGCAGGATCTGAAATCGCGCGGCGTGAATCTGGCCGGCGCCGAGAGCGCCAATACCGTGCGCGTCACGCTGAGTGAAAATTCGCTGGGCCGCCTCTGGGTCGCAGAAATTGGCGAAGGCAACGTGACACAGGTTGCATTTGTGCAGGCGGATGATGAGACGCTCTTCCGTACGGATCAAACTCCGCAATATCCTGTGCAACTTCGCAAAGTCACTTATTTGAGCAGCTACGCATTTTCACGAGGATTGCCATATCAATCGGATGAGCCCGTACTGAACACGATGGAACTCGACTTGCCGGTCGCTCTGCAATCCGGGAAAGTTACTTTCTTCGTCTTCGATGAGGGACGCGGATTGATCAATGACTCATCCATTGACGTCAATCGAGATCGCGTGGCATCGCGAGACCCGCGTGGTATTTTGATCGCCGGTACCAGTAAAAACAGCTTTACCGCATTTTTGCCCGGAACAAAGTGCGCTGGAACTCGCGCCGAATCTTTGACAGAAACCAAGCGTTTGTCCGATGGCTGGAAGCTCGACTGCCACCCCAGCGACGATCCCTGGCCCATTGCGCAACTCGATGCCGCAACGCCGCCGCTCAAAGCCTTCTACAACGCCTCGCGCAATTATTTTTCCGGCGTTGTTGCGCCGAGCGTGGGCGTCGATCTGCCGCCGTTTTACTCGGCCGCTCTGGTTCCGCGCGCCTCTGGCGCCAACGCGCTGCTCATTGGCGGCATCGATGGCCGGGTGCAACTGGCCGAGAACAGCGCGCTGCATCCTGTGGCCGGCGCGCGCGACTGGGGCAGCGACTTTGCCGTGCTCCGCTCCGGCTGCGGCGCTGGCGCGCAGATCGTCTCATCGGGTTCCGGCGAAGCCGCCAACGATAGTCTGCGCGCTTACGAGTTGCCCGCGCTGGAAGCTGTCCCCGCCAGCGCGCCGCTTGCCATGGAAGGAACCGTGACCGCGCTGTGGACCGCGCCCGATGGCAAGAGCGTTCTGGCCGTGGTGCGCAATGCCAGCAATCAATATGAGGTGGACCGTGTTACGGCGCTTTGCAATTAGTTTTCTTCTGATCGCGATGGGGGTCTGCGCCGGGGCAAGAACGCGGCCGCATTACGGCGGCACGCTGCGCGTGGAGATCGCCGGCGACGGTTTTACTTCGCCCGATGCCACCATCGTGCGCCTGCTGCTCGACGGGCTCACGCAAGTCAACAGTGACGGCACGATCGAACCGGCACTCTCCGTGAGTTGGAAATCTTCGAGCAACGACCATCGCTGGGAGTTCCCACTGCGCCCCGGCGTGCGCTTTCACAATGGCGACGATCTTACCGCTGCCCGCGTCGTGGCCTCGCTGAATCTGGCCTGCAACGGAAGCTGCCCCTGGAGCGCCGTGCATGCGGTTGGTTCCTCGGTCGTCTTCACCGGCGATTCGCCCATGCCCAATCTTCCCTGGCTGCTGGCGGGACGGCAATTTCTCATCTCGCAAACCGACGCCAACGACAGCAAATGGCCGCCCTACAGCATCGGTACCGGCCCATTTCAACTTAGCGGCCAGGCGCGTCCGCAGTTCGTCCTCACCGCCAATGAAAATTACTGGGGCGGCCGCCCCTTCGCCGATAAAATCGAAATTCTCACCAACCGCTCCGTGCGCGATCAGTGGCTCGATCTGAGCGTGGATCGTGCCGACGTGGTCGAAGTTCCCGCGCAGCAACTGCGTCAGGCGCAACAGCAGCATCTTAACTTGGTGGTTTCGCCGCCGGTGGAATTGCTGGCCCTGCAGGCCGTCACCAGCGGCGCATTGGTCAATCCCGTGTTGCGTGCATCGATAGCGCAGGCCGTCGATCGCGGCGCTCTATCCAACGTCATCTTTCAAAAGCAGGGCCAGGTCACGGCCAGCCTTTTGCCGCAATCGCTCACCGGCTACGCGTTTCTTTTCTCCACGGACCGCGATCTGCGCAAGGCAATCGAGCTGCGCGGCGGGCTCACTCCGCCGCCTCTAGTGCTGGCTGCTGAAAACGATGCCACCATGCAACTGGCCGCGCAGCGCCTGGCGCTCAATCTGCACGATGCCGGATTCACCGTGCAGGTGGTGACGCCGCGCAATGCCGCGCGCGCCGATCTTTTGCTGCGCCGGTTGCCGCTTACGGCTTCAACCACCGCGGCGGCCCTGGAAATTCTTCTCCGCGCCGCCGGTGAAAATTCTTCCGTCACCGCGCAAGATCCGCAAGCGCTTTACCGCTTCGAGCGCGATGACCTCGACCGCAATACGCTGGTTCCGCTGCTTCTTTTGCCTCGTGCCTACGCCGCCGGAGGCCGTGTGCGCAATCTCGCCGCGCGCGCCGATGGAGCATTGGATCTGGCCGATGCTTCGCTGGAGGACGCACCGTGAGCCTGCGCCAAAAACTTTTGCTTCTCTTTTCACTCACCGTCGCCGCGGCCGTAGCGGCCGTTGCGTGGACGGTTCTTTTGCGCGTCCGTCACGTCTTCGATCAGCGCGATCAAGAGGAGACGGCGCTTTTTGTCAGCCAGTTTCAGCGCGAGTACCAGCATCGTTCCGCCGAGGTGGCCGCTTCGGTCAGCCGGTTGTCGGCCAGCGAGCGGGTGCGCTCAATGGCTTTCGATCTGTCGCAAACCGGCGATCCCTCGCTCTATCTCACCGCGGCGCAGTCCATGGCGCAGGATGCGCAGTTGGACTTTCTCGAGATTGTGGGGCCAGACGGCAACGTGGTCAGTTCGTCGCAGTGGCCGGCGCGCTTCGATTATCCCGAGCCTGCTGCCGCCAGTGCCGGAGCGACGCCCTTTCTCAAGCGCGAAGAGTTGCCCGACGGCACCGCCGCTCTCGGACTCTTCGCCGTGCGCGCCGCCAACGGCGGTTCCACGGTGCGGCTGGTGGGCGGTGAGCGGCTCGACCAAAGTTTTCTCGCCGATCTGCCCGTCGCTCCGGGTATGCAGATTGGCCTCTACAGCGATGCCGGTGCGGCCGCGGGCACGGCTGTCATCTCCGCCGAGTCCTTCGATCCGGCGCGGCTCGCCGGCCCCAGCGGCAATCTGCCCGGCGCGGCGCATTATCAGGGCGTGATCGACGTGGCGCGAAAAACCGGCCAGCAAAACAGCGGCGTCGTCGATCTCACCGGACATCGCGAAGACAGCCTGAGCGCCACCGCGATTCCCCTCAAAAACGATCAGGGCAACGTGATGGCCGTGCTGGTCGTCGCGCTCTCGCGCAACAGCATGGTTCAGGCGCAGCAGCATATTCGCGCCATCGCGTACGGCGTCGCTGCCGGCGGTATTTTGTTGTCGATCGTCTTCAGCCTGTGGATTGCGGCGCGCGTCTCGCGGCCTATCGAACAACTGGCGCAGGCTGCCGGGCAAGTGGCCGGCGGCAACTGGAGCGTGCGCGTGCCCGAGGGTGGCCGCGACGAGGTGGGCGTGCTGGCGCGCAGTTTCAATCACATGTCGGAGCAACTTGTTGGCCAGCGCGACCGCCTGGTGCAGACCGAGCGCGTGGCCGCCTGGCGCGAGCTGGCGCGGCGGCTGGCGCATGAGCTCAAAAATCCGCTCTTCCCCCTGCAACTGACCGTCGAAAATATGGTACGCGCGCGTCAACTCGCGCCCGAAGAGTTCGATGAGGTCTTCAACGAAAGCACGGCGACGTTGAGTACCGAGATCGCGAATCTGAAAAACATCATTGGCCGCTTCAGCGACTTCAGCAAAATGCCCAAGCCGGGGTTCGAGCCGCTCGATGCCAAAGATGCCGTCGAACGCGTGCGCGCCCTCTATCAAAGCACCGCGGACGAGGCCAAAATCAATGTCATTGCCGATGTCGATGACGCGCCCATGCCGTTGCGCGCCGACCCGGAACTGTTGCACCGCGCGCTTTCAAATCTGGTGTTGAACGCCATGGACGCCATGCCCGGCGGTGGCACGCTCACGCTGTCCGCGCATCCCCAAGGCGAGCGAATCGAACTCCGCGTCGGCGATAGCGGCCAGGGAATCGCGCCCGAAGAGTGCGAGCGTCTGTTTACTCCTTACTACACCACCAAGCAGCATGGCACCGGTTTGGGGCTTGCTATCGTGCAGTCGGTCATCACCGATCACGCCGGCACCATCGCCGTTGAAAGCCGCGCCGGCCAAGGCGCAACCTTTGTCATCACCCTGCCCAAGGCGGATGCATGAACGCGAAAGCAAAGATTCTGATTGTTGACGATGAAGCCAACACCCTGGCTTCGCTCTCCCGCGCCTTCCGGCTGGCTGGCCACGAGGCCGTGGTCTGCGACAATGCCGAGCGCGCGTTGGAGCTGGCCCGTTCGCAGCCCTTCGATCTGATCCTGAGCGACGTGGTGATGCCGCGCCGCGACGGCTTGGCGCTGCTGGAAGATTTGAAGGCCGCCGGCGTAGCCGCTCCAGTCGTGATGATGAGCGGCCAGGCGCACGTCGAGATGGCGGTGCGCGCCACGCGTCTGGGCGCGTTGGATTTTCTGGAGAAACCGCTCACCACGGAAAAGCTTCTGGTCACCGTCGACAATGCGCTCAAGCTTACGCGCCTGGAGACGGAAAATCGCGAACTGCGCGAGCGCGTGGGCAAACACACGCTGGTCTTCGCCGGCGAAACCATGCGCCGCGTGATGATGCAGATTGAGCGTGTCGCCGCCAGTGAAACCCGCGTCTGCATCTATGGAGAAACCGGTACCGGCAAGGAACTGGCCGCGCGCACGCTGCACGAAAAAAGCCCGCGCGCCAATGGACCATTTGTCGCGCTCAACTGCGCCGCCATTCCGGCGGAGCTGATCGAGAGCGAACTCTTCGGCCACGAGAAAGGTTCCTTCACCGGCGCCGCGCAGCGCTACACGGGCAAGTTCGAGCAGGCGCATCGCGGCACGCTATTTTTGGACGAGATCGGCGACATGCCCACCGCCATGCAGGCTAAGCTGTTGCGTGTGCTGGAAGAGGGCGAGGTCGAGCGCATCGGCAGTGGCAAGCCCACGCCGGTCGATGTGCGCGTGATCGTGGCCACGCACCGCAACCTCGAGCAACTCATCGAAACTGGCGCCTTTCGCCGCGACCTCTATCATCGCGTCGTTGTCTTCCCGCTGCATCTGCCGCCCTTGCGCGAGCGTCGCGAAGACCTGCCCGCGCTGGTCGAACACTTTGCCCGCCAGGTTTGCGCGCAGAACGGATGGAAGCCCGCCGCCTTCTCCACCGCGGCCATTGAGGCGTTGCAAGACTATGCCTGGCCCGGCAATATTCGCGAGCTGCGCAACGTTGTTGAGCGCTTGCTCTTGCTGGCCAGTGGCGAGGTCGGTGTGGAAGACGTGCGTCTTGCGTTGCCTGCTTTGATTTCGAAATCAACGGCATCCGCCAGCTCCGCTGCTGGACCGCTGGCGCAACGCGTGCAGGCCTTTGAACGCGCGCAGGTACTGGCCGAACTCGCACGCCACGGCCGGCAAATCACGCAAACCGCCAAGGCCCTGGGACTCGAGCGCAGCCATCTCTACAAAAAATGCCAGCAGTTGGGCATCAATCTGCAAGAGCTGCCGCGCGATTGATGGTTCCAACGCAGGCCTGCTTCGCGGAAGGAAAATTTGCCTGTGAACCGGGCGTGGCGTGGTGGTCGGCGTCGATCGCCGCAAACCCTGCTATACTTTTCTCCATCAGCCTTGCTGCAACGGGCGGGAGTAGTTCAGTGGTAGAACGTCAGCTTCCCAAGCTGAATGTCGCCGGTTCGATCCCGGTCTCCCGCTCCATAAAATCAATGACTTCCGAAAAGTCCACATAAACCCTGCTCCATTTCTGCTCCGTTCATTCTTAGGTCCTCCCTAACGTTCTGAAAACAAGTGGTTAATTTACTTCTTTACCTGCTCCGATTAGCTTCTATGACAAATCTTTGCATAAAGCTCCAGGAATCCTGCGCTTATGCGCTGTTTGAGACAAATGAATGCCAGTGCGAGGTCGAAAAAGTCGACGAGTATCATCGCTTTGATTTCCGGCGCATTGCTGCTGGTGAAAGAAGTCTTCGTGCCCAATCTCGGCTCTTCGACCTACAACACGACGAGAAATCCGTAGTTCAAACGTCCCTATCGAAACTGCCCAGGTCGGGAAAGCGCTTCTCAGTCCTGCCTCTTCTGACCGGGGCAGCCCCGATAACACACCACGATTTGTTCCGCATCGTCGAAACCCGCAAACTCATTTCTGCAACCGGAACAGACCATTGCGACGCTCGTCGACGATTTTCACGACTTCAGATTGGACCGATTCCCGTCTCTCACGGATCATTTGCCCTTGTGCTTCGCCTGCAACGAGCATACAAAGTTAACCAGATCCCAGGCTTGCTCTTCGGTCAGCTTGCCGACAAAGGAATACGCTGGGCCGCAACCATTCGGTCTGCGTCCCAGCGCGAGTTGTTTCTGTTAGCTCAGGTTTCTGAAACAGAGAAGTGGTTAGTCGTTTTCTTCAACAACCGCAACACCATTTGCCCCAGCGCCCATGGTCTTGGCGATTTCGAGCTTCAGATTCCCTTCAAAGTCAACCTTGAAGATCGACAGATGCGAGGCCGTGCCATTTCCATCGATGACCGCAATCAATCCAGCTCCCGATGCGATGTCCGTAGGATTGCCGTTCAGCGACGCGGCAACGGCGAGATCCTGAACTATGCTGTCTCCAAAAACTACGTAGCGCGATACGCTCTTGCTCGGCGAGTTGCTGGAGAAGAGAAAGGGGCCCGTGAGCGTAACCCAGCAAGGCGCGCTCTGTGTGCCTGAACCGGTAACTGTCAGCACCTCATCGTGGCGAACCAGGCTGATTTCATTGGCATGAGCAATCGTAACGTACGCCTTGTCGCCACGGGTGACCAAACCAAATGGAGCATTCACGTTGGATGGAATGTTGTTGACCAGCGACGGCAGTGTTGTTACGGCTCCATCGGACAGGCCAACCGATTCGATGACGTTGCTCTTCTCGGTAATGATGAGTTGGCCGGGAAGAACTCCGACCTGAGCCGCGGAGCCGTCCGCCTTGAGCAGCGTCTGGAATCCATCGGCATGACTGCTAACTTCATGCCCGTACATTTGATGAGACTCGATGGTTTTTGTGCCAAGAATGTAGAGGTGGTCTTCACCAAACGCCACGCTCAACGGACTGGTGACGGTAGGAATCACCTGTGTCAGTTGCAGGCCATCTTCCCGGCGCTCAAACAGTGAAACGGATTGCGAGCCGAAGTTGACCGCCGCAACCAGGCCGTTCTTTGCTTCCACGCCGCCCGCATTGCCGCTTGCGCCGCCCTTGCCCTCGGTTGAAAGAGTCTGGAGCAGAGCGCCCTTTGCGGAGTAGACCAGCAGTTGGTTCCCGGCGGCGTTCGTAGCCGTTACAACAAGCGCCTGATGGGGTTGAGCGTGTAGGGTTGCCGTTGCGCAGATGAGCAAAGCTGCAAGGACTGGCATTATGCATTTACGGATTTTGCCGATTGACATTTTGATCTCCTTTGAATTGCGGTTGACTCCGCTTCATCGAGGACATCGGGGAACTCCATGCGCGCGGAGCGGGTTCACGGTTCGATGTATTGCCAATTAACCAACGCGCAGATATTCACGAGCTGGATGGCATCGATCACATCGCCTCATGGCAGTTAGCGTTGGAAACTAATCCGATTGCTATTTGGTTTCGCCGTTAGGGAAACTCCGACTTATCTCGGACTGTTACCTTCATGTTTTTTCCTTTCTTTTCCAGGCTGAAACACTCCCAGTAATCGATCGAAGGAGATCCAGCCAGGGCCGAAGAGCAGGACAACAAGAGCGGCATACCAGAAGGTATAGGGGTCAGCGCCATAGAACTTTCCAGGATCGGAGAATATCTGCCCGATAGCCTCGCGGTCCGCGGTCAGAAATGCGACAGACATATTGACGAAGAGGGCCAGGGAGACAGCCCGGGAACCCAACCCCAGGGCCAAGAGGATGCCGCCCACAAACTCAACCAGCGCCACTACGATAGCGTTTACGTGCGGGGCGGGGATGTTAAGCGTCGCGAAGAACGCCGTTACTTGATCCAGTTTGTGCAGCTTTCCCCATCCAGTTTGCGCGAATTGCCAGCCCCAATAGAGGCGAACGAGCAGAAGGAGCGGCGACTGCATCCAATTCAGACCTTGTACCGAACGATGGTAGAAAGATAGGTACGGCGCGAACAGGCTTTTCATACAATCCTTTCTGAAACTGCGGCAGCCGGTTATTGCGAAGAGCAGAGCCATCCCAGTTCGGTCCAGTTTTTAAACCACGCGGCTACATTCACGGCTTGCTCCTCTGGTCCAAGTTCGGCGTGGAGGAAGGCAGCTTCCAGGGCTGCCCCGAGGGAATTTCCATGGGACAAAGCCGTGAGCATCTGGTATTCCTCGCGCGCGAGCCGTTTGTAATAGACCGACAGATCGTGGCGATGGACGGCCAGCCAAGTATCGCTGGGCTGAAGTTCAAGTAGTTCTCCGTCCTCGGATGAGTTGGTTTCCTCGGCAGATGGATTGAACGCCTTCTCCCTCCTCTGTCTTTGATGGACATTCAATAGAAGATCGTCGACGGGATAGCGCAGTTCCAACAACCGCAAGTGAGGCTGCAGGCTGAGCGGTGCGTCGGTGTCGAGCAAGGCAATCTCTTCGGCGCCAATCGGAGGCAGTTCGGCCAAATCGAAGGCCTCGACATAGGCCCACTCCACGCGCGCTACGTCGAGGGCCAGTTCGGCACGGTTTCCCGCAAATTCGGGATGTTCCGCCAGCCATGCTGGCAGACATGAACCGAGATTGCGCAGAGTGAAACTGCGCGAGGGGTGCGCGGCAAGATACTGGCGGGAGAGTTCTTTAAATTGCGCCCGGCCGATCACAGCCTCCAGTGCGGGGAAATCCTCAGCCAGCGCATCCATTACGCGGAGCCAATACTGCCGGTTATAGATTTCTAGTCTCTCAAAGGCGCTCAGATGGCGGTTCGGTTTGATATAAGCTTCCGCATGATCGCTCACGCTGGAACCATCGCCACAGTGCGCCTGCATCGATTCATCGGTAGTGAGCGGGCGCAGCACGTCTTCGATCATGCGCCTTTGAAAGGCCAGTAGGCTCATTGCAACACCGCCTGCATCTGCAAATCCATCGCCGCATCCAGGTAGCGTTGCGCCTTCAAGGCTTCGCCATGAACCTCGTCGAAGGAGGGAATTCGATCGTCCCATTCCAGCAACGTTGGCGTGGGGCCGCAGCGCTCGATGGCCCGCGCATAGAGCTGCCATACCGGCTCGACAACCGGATGATCGTGGGTATCGAGTATGTACTTTTCGTAGCGGCTATGCCCGGCAATGTGAATCTGCGCGACCCGCTCGGCGGGGATAGCGTTCACATAAAGCATAGGATCGAACTCATGATTCACGGAAGAAACATAGATGTTATTCACATCCAGTAAAATGCCGCAGCCGGCGCGTTCCACCACTTCGTGCAGAAACTCCCACTCCGTCATCTCCGAGTCTGTAAACTCCGCGTAGCTGCTGACGTTTTCGACTGCGATAGGAATCTCCAGAAAATCCTGAACCTTGCGAATGCGCGCCGCGGTCTTCTCTACCGCCTCCCAGGTATAGGGCAATGGCAGCAGATCATGGGAGTAGGTTCCATCGACGCTGCCCCAACAAAGATGATCGCTCAGCCACGGGGTTCCGGTACGCTTCACCAGGGTCTTGAGGCGATTCAGATGCTCGCGATCAGCCGGCTGCGCCGAGCCGAAGTACATCGAGACACCGTGCTGCACCACGCGATACTGCGCCAGAATTCTGTCCAGCACATGTAGAGGACGGCCAGCGTCGATCATGAAGTTTTCCGAGATGATCTCGAACCAGTCCACGACCGGCTTCTCGGTCAGGATGTGGTCATAGTGATGAATGCGGAGGCCGATGCCAACGCCGTGGTCCTGGTAGTTATTGAAGCGATTTCCCGGCATGGGGTTTCTCCAAAAAGAAGTAAGCGGAATTTCCAGGTTTCACGTATAGGACAAGGCTGATACGGTAGAGGCCTGCAAATCGATTGCAAGCCTCTGCCGGAGGTGCATTTATACGACCGAAGGCGGCTTGGAGCCGTCGGTAGCGCAACCGCCCTTGCCTTTGCAACTGTTCTGGGCCTTACATCCGTTGTCGCCGGACTTGCAGCCGCCCTTGCCCTTGCAATCGTTCTTGCCTTTACAGGAGTGCTTGTCTTTGTCTTCAAAGTTGACCGAGCGCAGGCCCGCCTTGGTGCTGGCCATCTGCTTGGTGCTGGGGTTGCTGCTCTGGGCCAGGGCGCGCACCGCGGTTCCGTTCAAAATGCCAGTGACTGCCGCCGAAAAAATCAGTGCCTTTACGGTATTGTTCATAGGGAAACGACCTCCATGGGGGTTACTTGTCCACTGCATGGACTGTCCTCGAAGAACAGCCCCAGTCGAAGCGTTGAAACTTTGCGATGAATCCTGGCCGGAGAAACAATTTCCTGCGGCGGTGATCGTCTCTGCATCCTGGGAAAAGATGCCGATCACGTTGGCTCTCTTCTCACACCCCTTTGAGGAAGAAGCGCCGAAAAGGTTACAGACAAGGCAAAGATTTTTTCGCTATCTCTGAAGAAATTTGGAGCGCTATTACATCCGATCAGATAGCGCTCGAAGAGCGAAGAGATGGGGGCACTCAATATGGCGGATTCACAGGCTGCAGGGATAAGAGCGCTCAACTGGACGGCAATCGGCTTTGCCATTCTGCAAAGCGTATGCGCCTTGGCCTTGACCCTGGCCACCGCCGGAACCCTGATCGGCATCTCGCTGCTATCGGCCTACTCGGGCTTCATGCAACTGGCGGTTTCTTTTCACGCGGATTGGATTCGCTTGCCCATGATCGGCATCGCACTGGCTGGCGCCTTGTTGAATCTATGGGTATTGGCTCGCCTGCGGCGCTTGCGCGCCAATCCTGCAAGCGCATGGCGGCGTCAGCCAGCCGATTCCAGGCAATTGCATCGCGAGAAGATTCAATTGGCAGTGGCTCTGGCAACCATTGCCCTGGTTGCCATCGAGGCATCTCTCCACTTCCACAATCACGGACACATTTGATCCTCAGGCTCGGCCAGGGTCGTCTCCGCGGAGCACTTCGTCCAGGCGGGTGTGCAACCGCTTGCTGAAGCCCGCCGGAATCTCGTAGACCCGATCATCGGCCATCAGCACAACGATATTACGCGTCGAGTCGATGGTCGCCGAGCAGATGGAACAGTGCTCCAGATGCCGGTCGATCTCCTGGCGCAGCTCCAGGGCGATATCGCCGTCGATGTAGGAAGAGATGTGATCCCAAACGTGTTTGCAGTCGATCTTCATGACCACCCTCCCAACCATCCTTTGCCCTTGGGCGCATAGTGCTTCAACAGAGGGGCCAGATCCCGTTGCATCATGCGCCTTGCCCGATGCAGTCGCACCTTCACAACCGTTGCCGTAACGCAGAGACTGCGCGCCGTCTCCTCCATGTCGAGGCCCTCCATGTCGCGCATCACCAACACCGTCCGATAAATGAGCGGAAGGCGTTCAATGGCTTTTTGCAGATGCTCGCGAACCTCTTTTCGTTCCAAAGCTTCTGAAGGAATCTCGCGCCAATCGGTGAGCAGGGCCGGGGTGAAATCGCCGTCGGCCTCTTCGCTGAGCGCGTCAATCGAGTCCTCGCGCAGGCTCTTTGCCTTGCGCAGGCGATTGCGTCCCTCATTGAGCGCGATGGTTACCAGCCAAGTGGAGAAGCGTGATTCGCCACGGTACTTCTCCAAGCTCATGTACGCCTGAATCACGGCGGTTTGTGCGGCGTCTTCAGCGTCGGACTCATTGCCCAGCATCGCAAATACCATGCTGTAAACGATCCGCTCGTAGGGGCGGATCAACTCATGAAAGAGGTCGCGTTCGCCACCGAGAATGCGCGCAATCAGTTTGTCTTCCCTTGCTTTCTCCTCGGCCTTGCGAACTGTTTCCTCTTGTGTCATGCGCCAGCCTTGGAGCGATTGAAGATGATTTCGGTGCTGCCCATCACCCGTCCCGTTTTTCCATCCTGCAGGAAGAGAATCAGCCGCATCTTCGCTGGAGTATCGCCTGGAAGCGACAGATGGAGCGCACAATCCTTGAGCGGAGCGCCAAGCTCTACCAAAGAGCGTACCACCGCTACGTGGCTCAGACTCTTGCCTGCATTCTCACCGCGCGCCACCTGTGCCGGAGGGGTGTCGGCCGCCAGAACAGCAAAGAGCAGCGCGCCCAGCCCTGGCCCTGTCTTAATGGTTGCGTGCAGAGTCTTCCCATTCACTTGCAGATTCTCGACCCGAATCTCGACAGGTGGATGCAGGCGCTCCTGGTTCGCAGCTTCTTGCACCGCCTTGGATAAAGCTGCAACATTGCTGCCCACGAACTCCCATTGCCCATTCACCACCATTTGCGGCGTATAGGGGCCTTCCGTGCGCAATTGGTTTGCAAAGCGGCGCTGTTGCTCGGTCAGTTCCGGCTTCGAGAAGGGATCTTTCCAGCCAAGATCGTTCCAATAGGTCACGTGCTCGCTCAGGACAATGGCCCAGGCTCCCGGGATAAACTGCTGGCGGTCAAGCTGCGCCAGCAAAGCGTCCGCAGGCGGGCAACTGGAGCACTCTTCAGAGGTGAGCAACTCTACCAATACCGGCTGTTTGCCTTCTTCGGAACTTGCGCTAAGACCAGACGCCATAAAAATCGCGCATACTGACATCAAAGCCGAACAAAAACAAAGATCTATTCTTCCATCTCTCATCCCTGATCCTCAACCGACACAACTGGGACGAAACAAAAGTCCAATAGGTTACAAGCGGATCATTCCGGGAATACGCGCAGTCGAGAATCGCCGTTCACCAGTGAAACATAGAGCGATAAGGAAGATCCGCTTCTGGAATTTTAAGGCCATCGATTACCAGACTCTTAGGCCGACTGCGCGGGGAGGCGAAGGAGATCCATCGACTATATCGGTTTCAAGGACCACTTCAAGGTTCTTCCGCTCCCAGCCAGCGAGAGCCGCGCGGAAAGCAGTTTCTAAGTCCTCTTCGTGAGAGATAAAGCGCCCGGCGGCTTTTGTTCCCACCATCCCAACTCCGCTGATAATTACCAGGAATTGGCCGGTCTTCGAGTTCAACAATCGCGCGACGAGAGCGAAGTCTTTGCTGCCTCGACGGCCGTCGGAGCTGGCTTTCCAAACCTGGCCTGGTTTGGTTCGATCCTCTATCCAGAGAATTTCTCCGCTTTCGCGAAAGGTGATCGGCAAGTCGGACATGACGCGACCCATCCACGGATTGTTGTACGCCCCAACTAGAATTGCAGGCGAACTCTGCAGATCTCCGTAGGTGTAGTCGCTTCCCAGACGGGTTTGTGTCAAGCGATGTTGCCCGACGAAGAACGCGGATAGTTCCTCGGCGGCGTAGGCGTCATCCTTATTCACGTAGAAATCGGAGAGAGGAGTAATCTCTTTCCACTTAATTGAAGTGTTAGGGTCCAGTTGGAGCGGCGTTGTGTTTCGTTTTGCCACCGAATCATAGATACCTGTGTATGAGGCAGGCGACTCTTGAAACAGGTCTGAGCTTACAGCATAGCCCACCGGGGAAGGTACGCAAATGAGCACAGGCTGCTTGGTGGCAGAAAGAGGTTCCCAGAACAGATCCAGTGTTGACGGAGGATGATAATTGGCGCGAAGCAGGATGGCCGAGGCGATTCCGGCCAACGCAAGGACCGCTGCCGAACCCCAGATTCTCCTGTTCCTCCACTTCCTGGTCTGAGTAGCGCACGTCAGCGGTTCTTCAACCACTTCGGGTTCCAGCGTCAGTGGAGGGGGAACCGGCACGGTTTTCGAATGAAATCTAGGAATGTAGGAGCCTACGGGAATCTCGATCTGAACCTCGAGTGAGTGGTCTCCTTCGGCGTAATACTGCGCTAGCCGCCGTCTGACTTCGCCGGCCTTCACGCGAACAATCGGATCATCGCTTGTAACGTAGGCGGGCGAGCGATGGAAGAGGCTCACACCGATCGAGCGCTCCTTGAGCAGTTCGGTGTGACCTTTGAGGCCATTTTCTACGACATAGGTGAGGAACTCGCTTGCTCTAGGGCTGTTGAGGAAGGCGTGGCTGTCCAGAATCCGCTTCAACTGGTCGTGAATCGCGGCGTCGCGATTCTCACCGGAAGGAGGATGCTGTGCCGCAGCCGGCTCCGAGTCATGAGCATGCATTTTCAGAACGCCTCTCTACTGCGCGAATGCCCGTGCCCCCGCTGGAATTCGACGAAAATCACGAAACGGCACTCGGCACAGAGCAATGTTCTCAGTCACACCCGAAGCTTCCGCGCGACCATCAACAGGGCGGGTGCAACGTGAGAACGTTTCTATCAGGCCAACCGCATCTCCCTCCTGGCCGCTGGGGCGGTTGAGGATTCATTGTAAACGAATTGAATTGCGACAGGAAATCACCAATTACCTACCTTAACGCAGGGACCAATACCTCTTTCCAGCGTTTTATTTTCAATCACTTACACGAGATACAGGCCCTGAACGGCGGTAACGTTCCGTTAAGTACCTATACTGGCTCGACTCCAGTGTCTACAAGACGGAGCGGAGATTGAGGCAAATATTTCTCGCTCTCAAAATCTGAAAAGGGTGGTGGCCAGGGGTCAGAACTCACATGCCCGGCTGAGACTTGGCAGTTCCTGAAGGCTCGAAACGAGGGGTTTGTACCCGCCAAATCGACTTGCAACAATCTACGGCCGGCATTCAAAGCAGGCCATAGAGAAACGAATTATGGGCGCCGTTTGGGTGCCAGATCACTTTTGGGAGGTAGGCGAAATGAAGTTTGGCTTGATGAAAAACGCAAGATCAACAGCATGGAAGGCGTTTGCGGCCTTCACATTGTCTCTGTTGTGCGCGTTCTCGGCGGTTGTCTGCAGGTCGCAGACGACGCAACAATTTACCGGACGCGTTGCCGATTCCACCGGGGCTGTCATTCCGGGGGCTCAAGTGGTTGTCCACAACCAGGCGACAGGGGTCGAAGTCAAGACCGTTACCACAGGTACCGGCGACTATACGGTCACATACCTGATCCCGGGAACCTACAACATCACGGTATCCAAGGAGGGATTCGCGACCGAGCAGAAGACCGACATTCTGCTCAATGTAGACCAAACCTCGACGATCGATTTCAAGCTCCAAGTTGGGTCTACGAGCCAGGTAATGACGGTGAACGCGAGCGCCTCGCAGATCGAAGCATCCAAGTCCGACATCGGTGAGATCATCGACCACTCGCGCATTGAAGAGATGCCTCTGGATGCGCGCAACCCCTATGACCTCTTCGCGCTTAGCCCAGGAACGCATGACTTTTCGAGCACGCAATACCCGCGCCAATTCGACAACGTGACTGGCAACCAGATCGTAAATGGCTCGACGCAACCAAGCCAGACCAACATCGACGGTATCGGCAACGATGCATGGGACACAGGCAGAACGGCCTATACGCCTGCCGAGGACGTGGTTCAGGAATACAAGATCGTGCTGAACGCATACGACGCCTCCTACGGTCACTCCGGAGGGTCGGCGGTAGACGTGTCCTTGAAATCCGGCACCAACAAACTGCACGGCTCCGGGGACTTTTTCATGCGCCGGAGATGGCTCGATACGGAGGATTTCCAGTCCAAATACAACGACGCCCCGAAACTGCAGCACAAACGCGATCAAATGGCCTTCGTGGTGAACGGACCGGTTGTGATTCCGCATGTGTACAACGGAAGGAACAAGCTATTTTTCCTCGCCAGCTATGAGAGGATGAGGGATATCCTGCCCAACCCCTCCTATAACACATACTCTGTTCCGAACCCGGCCTGGGTCACTGGCGACTTCAGCACGGCCAAATATTGGAATAGCACGACGCAAAGTCTGCAACCGCTAACGATTTACGATCCGCTCACGCCGCTTCATACCATCGTCGATCCAATCGATGGATTGACGAAGCAGGCACACGACGCATTCCCTGGGAACAAGATTCCCAGCAATCGAATCGATCAAGTCGCAACCAACGTTCTGTCGTATTTGAGCTACGTGAAGCCGAATGCCAACCCCGGGCCTGGATACGCTCCCTGGACCAACAACTACTTGGTAAACCAACTGGAGAACGACCTCTGGACCAGCACCATGATCAAGGTCGACTACAACCCGAACGAAGCGAACACTTTCTCGTTTCGCTGGGCGCATCAAGGCCGCACGGCAAACGACATGTGGAATACGTGCGTTCCCGAAGCCGATCCAGCCAATTCGAACGGCGTAGGCGCGCAACCAAAGACCGAAACGGGCAGCGCTCAATGGACCCACGTTTTCAATCCGAACCTTCTATTGAACGTGGGTACGTCCGTGATGGTGTATAGCAACGAGGCTGTCGAAGGGGATATTTTCCCATACAACGAGGTAGCCAAGCTAGGGTTTGCAGCGGATTTCTACAATCAGATCCAAAATAAGAACCGCTTCCTGAACATCTCCTCCAACGGCCTGCCCAACTCGTCGAACTTTGTTGACTTTGGCCCTGGCTGGCTTGGATTTTCCGGGGACAGGCACGCTCTCGATTTCCTTCCCACGCTGACCTATATCAAAGGGGCTCACACCATCCGCACGGGAGTCAATATCAACTTCAGCCAGTGGATGAATCCAATCGGAGGCAACGCCGACAACTTCAACTTCAGTTCGAATTTCACGAATGAATTCGGCGGCGGCACGGCGAATAACTCGGATGCGCCTGGGTACGCCAGCGGCATGTCCATCGCCTCGCTGCTGCTCGGGTATCCAAACAGCGGTTCCGCGAACTGGACCGCTTACCAGTTCTGGTCGCAACACTACTTCGCGCCGTGGGTCCAGGACGACTGGAAGATAACCAGGAAGCTGACACTGAATCTCGGCTTGCGGTGGGATTTTACTGCGCCAGGAGTAGAACGCCATAACAAGATGAACGGGGCATTCGATCCAACTATCTTGAACCCTATATCCGCAAAGGTGCCAACCGGCACGGCGGCTCTCGGAACGAACACTAACCTCCAGGGCGGCCTGACATTCGCTGGCGTTAATGGCCAAAGCAGGGGCGCATACAAAATGAACATGCTGGATATTCAGCCTCGACTCGGCTTTGCCTACGCGATCTCGGACAAGATGACGGTCCGCGGCGGAATCGGCGAAAACTACATGGCCGATCAGTCGACGAACGGTTCGGATGGTTTCAGCAGTTCGACCAGTTATACAAACTCGCTCGACAACGGACTTACACCCTACACCGCAACAACCGGGAAGGGACTCAGCAACCCGATCCCGGTGGTGCCTCAACCAAGCGGTGCGTATCTCGGCTATTTGCAGGATCTCGGCAAGTCCTTCTCCTTCTTCAATCCGAACTACCACATCCCATCTCTTTGGTCTTGGAGCCTAGCCTACCAGGTAGCCGTAACCAAGCACGATGTGGTGTCGGTGAGCTATGTAGGCAACCGGACTCCAAATCTTCCGGAAAACAACAACATCAATCTCATCTCGCCACTGTGGAACGCTCAGTGCGACGTTGAGCGCGGCGGCAATCGCCAACTTTGCGACGGCACCGCCGGCCAAGTCGCCAACCCATTCGTGGGTATCGCTGCTTTTGGCGGCTCGGGCTATTACAACTCCGCAACGCTTTCCTGGTCTAACTTCAAACGCCCGTATCCCGAGTTCGGGGACATCACCGAAAACGGAGCCACCAACGACGGGAAGACCTGGTACAACTCGTTCCAAGCAGTTGGGTCGCATCAGGTTTCCGAAAGCCTTTCACTTCATGCGACGTACACCCACGCAAGGGCGGAATCTTCCGGCGGCTGGGTTCCCGGCAGTGGATGGACCCCCAACAATAACCCCACAACTGGATGGGTGGATCAACTCAACCACGTCTTTGCGCGGGCGGTAAGCACCTATGCCGACGTGAATCACTCGGTGACCCTCTCCGGGGTCGGCATCTTGCCGTTCGGCAGGAATCGTCTGCTGCTTTCCAATGCAAACCGGGTTGTCGACGAGATCGTCAACGGTTGGGAGATCAGCCCGCTCTATACCTACTACAGCGGCTTCGCGTGGCGTCCTTCGGACTCCGGTGGATCGGGAACACCGTTCTATGATCAGGCAGGAAACTGGGAGATGGCTTCCACCGGCACCGCAATCGACAAGCCGATGGGAGTCAAGCACACCATCCTGCCTCCCGACGGCAACCACAAGGACAGCAGAATCCGTGGCGTGACACCTTGCGTCGGATACAAGAACACGAATACGGGCGCTATCATCCCCAGCCCCGCGGCAACCGCGGCAGGCTGCTCCAGCATTGAGTTTGTGAGAGCGCCGAATTCGTACGCGGTCGGAAGGCAAAATATCGACTTCGGCGTCCGTCAACCGGGCGCTTACAAGTTCGACCTAGCACTCTCCAAGAACTTCGGCATTCCCGAGGGCTCCAAAATCCTCCTCGGGAACAATGCGAAGCTGCAAATTCGCGCCGACCTGCTCAATGCGTTCAATCATGTGGCTTGGGACGAACGCTACAACAGCGATCCAACCAGCATCGACTTCGGAACCATTGGGAAGGGCCCCAATGGGCCGAACAACAACCCGCGGTATATTCAACTATCATCGAAGTTCAGTTGGTAGTAAGAAGGGCCGGGCCCTGCATGAAAAAGGCCCGGCCGTTTTCTCTCCAACCTGGTTCAAATGCTTTTTCTGTTCTGATTCCAGCGCGAGCCCCTTGCATCGGTGCGTTAAGAGATTCGCGGCGATGAAGTCCGCCTCGATCGCACCGGGCTGTTTTATCGATGGAAATGGAATCCAATGTTCAAGTCTGTTCTACAGCAGATCTTCATCCTTGCCTTTGGTTCCATGGCGATGTTGACTTTGGTATTGCTTGGCGCCGGATCGCAGAATCAATTGGGGGACGAGCGCGAACTGGATGCGCAAGTCAGGATTCCACGGCCGCGGGGCTCCCTTTGTGACATTCCGAGCTCCACGAGTTTGTATTGCGCGGTTGTTTTCTTGTTTCCGGCGAGTAGCGGCGACACTGTACTCGCCAGGCTGAAACGCAGTCAGGGGGAGAATTGAAGGATCGAGAAGCCGGCATGCCGCTTGCAAGGATGCCCAAGAGAATAACTATCAGTCCAGCCCGCTACCAGAAGGCAAATAGTATGTCACTTAGAAAGTTTGTACTCGCTTTTATCTTGATGAGTACGTTGAGCGTGGCCTCCGAGGCTGAGAATGCTGCCGCGCACCCAAGCTGGCCGGGGCCGGGGCAGCTCTTCGTTGGTGCCTGCTATCAGCCGATCGATCGCTCCCCCGAACAAATTGATCACGATATTGCCATCATGCATGGCGCCGGATTCAACGTCGTGCGCATGGGCGACCTGTCGTGGGATTCCTTCGAGCCGTCGCAAGGGAAGTTCGACTTTGCGTGGTTCGACGAAATCATGGACAAGATGCAAGCCAACGGCATCCGCGTGATCCTGGACATTCCGGGTTCGCCAGCGCCAATCTGGCTGCATCGCGCATATCCTGGCGTCGATCTGGTCAGCCAGAATGGAACCCGCCTGCCTCCCGCCGAGCGCTACATGGACAACATCAGCGATCCGGGTTACGTGCGCGAACTGGAGATCATGGCGGATGCGCTGACGAAACACTACGCGCATCATCCGGCAGTGATCGCGATTGGCTACAACAACGAAATCGGCAACGGGTTCATGTCGTACTCCGAAGCGGACCGGCGGCGGTTCATCGCGTGGCTCAAAGAGAGGTATGGAACCGTTGGCGAACTCAATAAGGCCTGGGCGACACAGCGCTGGTCGCGCCAGCTAAATAGCTTCGAGGACGTGGACCTACCCTTGGCGGATGGGCCTGGACCCTCCGAGCGGTACCTGGATCTCCATCGCTACTGGTCGGACGTTTCTGTCGCGCGGCTCAAGGAACTCGATGCGATTCGCCGCCGTAACATGCCGGAGGTTCCATCGATTTCAAATCTGTGGGATTACGCGCCAAGGCGAGGCTTCGACTATCTCGCGACGTACAAGTCCTACGTGTCTTACGGCGCCGAAGGCTTCTATCCAGGCGACCCAGTCAGTGGAGCGTTTACCGCACTGTTAGCCAAAGGCGATCTGGATACGCCCATCTGGTTCAACGAGTTCACGGCGGGCGGCGGAGGCTGGTATGGTGAGCCGGGCCGCAGCCGGATGTATGCGTACCTGGGACTCATGATGGGCGCGCAAGGGCTCTTGGCATGGACGTTCAACACTCACCTGGGCGGAGAGGAACAGGCGCTCTTCGGGTTGATCGACCACGATGGCACTCCCTCGTGGAAGGTGGATGAATTCGCACGCATCGCGGCGGAGTTCCGGCAGCTTTCGCAACTCGGATTCCCGCGCTACACGCATCCCGAGGTCGCCATTGCCTATTCCTTCGACTCCCTTATCGATTCACACCCGAACGGTCCCTCCAACTCGACGCTTCAATACTTCAGGCCTGCCTATACGGAGCAGGTACAAGGAGCTTTCGAACCGTTCTTTCGCGAGAACATCGACACCGCCATCATCAACATCGGGCACGATAGCCTCACGCCGTACAAGCTGGTTGTGGTGCCGGCCGATTATGTGATGGACGCGGCCAGCGCGAAGGCTCTTCGGGACTATGTGAGCGGCGGGGGGACAGTGTTGATGACGGCATTTTCCGCCAAAGTGGATGAGCATGGGCAGTGGTTCGACACTCCATTGCCGGGGAGGCTAAGCGACATCTTCGGACTGCGAACCGCGCAGTTCTATTCGCCGGTTGAAATGCCTGAGTTCGAATTGGGCGGCAAGACAGTGAAGGCGAGCATCCCTTACTACGAGGTGCTGGAACCAAAGACTGCGCAAACGCTGGCGACATTCTCGAATATCCCCGGCCATCCTCCCGCAGTTACGGTGAACAAATACGGCAAGGGGCAGGCGATCTACCTGGCGGCGCCAGCGCAACCTTCGCTCATCGGCCCAATCGTCCACGGCCTCTATGAACCTCTGGGAATACAACCGGGCCCCAAAACACCGGAAGGGGTCTACGCGCGCGTTGTGAACGGGCGCACGCTCTACGTGAATACGACAAGTGAGGAGAAGGACGTCGTTGTCGGCGTGAAGGCGCATGGCGTTCTCTCGCACCAGTCGTACGATGGCAAAATGAAGCTCGGTCCTTACCAAGCCGATCTTGTGGAGTGAGAAACTGCGTCTGGCGGCAACAGCAAGAAAGGAAACTATGCGGCACGACAGGTGTAGGAAATCGGCCCTCTTTCTATTTTTGACCATTGCTTCGATGACGTTTGAAGCAGGCGCTCAGACGGATTTTCCGTTTCGCGATCCTAAATTGGGTGATGACGCGCGCATTGCGGATCTGCTGCAGCGCCTGACGCTAGAGGAGAAGGTCGAACTCATGGACGGCCACCCTAGGATTCCTCGCCTTCATCTTGTGCTCTCCGGCGAAGCCGAAGGCCTGCACGGTCTCGCGCTGGGCGGTCCTGGAGGGTGGGGGCCGCGCGGTCTTCAGCCGCTGCCTACGACAACCTTTCCGCAGGAGAAGGGTCTGGGCGAGACCTGGGACTCCGCATTGATCAAGAAGGTGGGCGCGCTCGAGGGAGAAGAGGCGCGCTACTACTTTCAGAATCCGATCTTCGATTTTGGCGGAATCGTGGTGCGCGCCCCCAATACCGACTTGAGCCGCGATCCGCGCTGGGGCCGCACCGAGGAGTCGATGGGCGAAGACCCTTACCTCGTCAGCACTATGTCGGTCGCATTCATCCGCGGATTGCAGGGGCCAGATCCGAACCACTGGCAGGCGGCTTCGCTGATGAAGCACTTTCTGGCCAATGAAAACGAGAATGGACGCGCGCATACTTCGTCCGATTTTGACGAGCGCCTGTTTCGCGAGTATTACTCCGTTCCGTTCCGCATGGGCTTTGAGGAAGGCGGCTCCCGCGCCGCAATGGCTGCCTACAACTCCTGGAACGGCACTCCGATGATGATCCATCCAATTCTGAAAAGCGTCATGGTCGGCGAATGGGGCAACGACGGCATTATCTGCACGGACGGAGGCGCTCTCGGACTGCTGATTAACTCCCACAAGAGCTTCCCCGATAAGGAACACGGCTCCGCGGCGGCGGTCAAGGCCGGCATCAATCGCTTCCTCGATGAATACAAGCCCGATCTGAGAAAGGCGCTTAAAGACGGACTGCTGACCGAAGCCGACATGGATGCTTCGCTGAAGAACCTGCTGCGTGTTCATCTCCGTCTGGGCGAGTTGGACCCTTCTGGAGTGAGTCCATACGCAAAGATCGGGCGCGAATCGAGAGGCCAGCTTCCACCGTGGGATCTCCCGTCGAGCAGAGAACTCGTACGCCAGGCAACGGACGAGTCAATTGTTCTGCTCAAGAACGTCAACAACACGCTGCCGCTGGATCGCGCGAGAATCAAGACCATCGCGGTGATCGGTCCATGGACAAACGAGGTTTTGCTCGACTGGTACAGCGGCACGCCTCCTTATAGCGTCAGCATTGTGGAAGGCGTCAAGGAAGCGGACGCGAGCGCGGAGGTTCTTTTCAGCGACGGATCGAATGTGGCCGAGGCGCAGTCGATGGCGCGCAAGGCGGATGTGGCGGTCGTCGTGGTCGGTAATCATCCAACCTGCAATGGCGGATGGGAGCAGTGTCCCATGGCCTCGAATGGCAAAGAAGGCGTGGATCGCAAGACCATTGTCCTGGAGCAGGAGGAACTGGTGAAGCAGATCTTCGCCATCAACCCGCACACCGTCGAGGTGCTCCGTTCAAGCTTCCCGTATGCGATCGTCTGGAGCGAGCAGAACCTGCCCGCCATTGTGCACATGACCCACAGCAGCCAAGAGGAAGGCCGCGGGCTCGCCGACGTGCTCTTCGGCGATTACTCGCCTGCCGGCCGCTTGAACCAGACCTGGCCCACCAGCGACGCGCAGTTGCCGCCCATGATGGACTACAACATCCGCCATGGCCGCACCTATATGTTCGCAAAGGAAAAGCCGCTCTACGCCTTCGGCTACGGACTCAGTTACACTTCGTTCGCATATGAAGATCTGCGCCTGAGCGCGCCTAGCGTAGACGCCAACGGGAAGGTCGAAGTCACGGTGAGGGTGAAGAATGCCGGGACACGCGCCAGCGACGAGGTGGTGCAGATGTATGTGCAGCACCTTGGCTCTGCCGTCGAACGTCCGAAAATCGAGCTTAAGGGATTCAAACGTGTGCGCATCGAGCCGGGAGCAGAAGAGGACGTCACATTCGAGCTCAAGCCGCATGACCTGGCCTATTGGGATACCGCGCGGCATGAATGGCGCATCGAAAAGGAGCAGGTGCGTGTGCAAGCCGGTGGTTCGAGCGACAAGTTGCCGGTGCAGGCGATTCTTCAGGTGGAAACAACCAGCGAGTACAAACCTTAGTGCTGTGCGTGCCGGTCCAGACACGCCGCACCGGGATGAAGCCGCACAGCGGCTCACCCACGCGGAATCGAAGACCGGGAAGGTGCCGTATTGCGCGATGATTTCGGATCTGAGCGTCAATGAATCTCCGAAAGGTAGCAGGCCAACTATGAAACGCAGATCATTTCTAACGGGCGGACTCTACATCATGGCGCTGTCTCGCATGGCGCACGCGTTGGGAGACGCGCAGTTCTTTCAGGGGGAAGTTCCGCAAGGCCCATTCCTGCCCTTTTGGGAGTCCCTCAAGTCTTATCGCTGCCCCGACTGGTTTCGGGATGCGAAGTTTGGAATATGGGCGCATTGGAGCCCGCAGTGCGTCCCCGAACAGGGCGACTGGTATGCGCGGAATATGTACATTCAGGGTTCGCGCCAATATGAGTCCCACGTCAAGCAATACGGGCACCCTTCACAGTTCGGGTACAAGGACATTTGCCATTTATGGAAGGCGGAGCGCTGGAACCCGGATGCACTTGTGAAGCTCTACAAACGGGCCGGTGCGGAATATCTTGTCTCGCTGGCGACGCATCACGATAACTTCGACTGCTGGAATTCCAAGCACCAGGTTTGGAATGCGGTAAACGTCGGCCCCAAGCGCGACATCGTTGGCACCTGGGCAAAGGTGGCGCGCGCGAATGGATTGCGCTTCGGAGTCAGCTATCACGGAACCCCGCATCGCACTTGGGATGAGTTTCTCCCCGTCCGCTACAAGAGCGATACGACAGGCCCCCTGGCCGGAGTTCCCTACGACGGAATACAGACCATCGCCGACGGCAAGGGCAGGTGGTGGGAGGGACTCGATCCGCAGTTGCTTAATGGCAAGCCTCACAAAAAAAACACGCCTTGCCCGGAGTTTGTTCAACAGTTTCTGCTTCGTGTGCAAGACGTGATCGACAAGTACAACCCGGATATCCTCAACTTCGACGACGGAACAAAGTTCACCTTCGACGATGGCGGGCTCGGCGCTCCGGACCTAAAGGTCTGGCTAGGCATTCCGGACCTTGCGCCCCAGATCATGGCTTACTTCTACAACAAGAACATCCAGGCGCACGGGGGCCATCTGGAAGGCGTGGTGGATTTGAAAGAGGTTGAAGAGCCGATCTGGGGCACGCTGACGCGCGACCTGGAGGGAGGCCTGACAGACACTCTGCAAGTGAGTCCGTGGCAGACTGAAGCATGTATCGGGGAGTGGCACTACAGGCGTGCGCTTTTTGAGAATCATACGTACCAGAAGGCCTCGCTGTTGATCCCTCTGTTCGTCGATATTGTCAGCAAGAATGGGAACCTGCTATTGAGCATTCCCCTGCCCGGCCACGGGGAGCTAGACAGCGACGAGATCGCTTTCCTGGAAGAGTTCGCCCAATGGCAGGAGGTCAACAGCGAGGCAATCAAAGGCACTCGGCCCTGGAAGATTTTCGGGGAAGGGCCGTCGACCGCGATCAAGAACGTCCCCGCGTACGAATTATCCAGATACAAATTCGACCACACGGACATACGCTTCACAACCAAGGGCGATGTCTTGTACGCATTCGCGCTGGGCTGGCCGGCGGACAACCAGGTGTCGATCAAATCGCTGGCAAGCAGTGCGCAGCTTTACGATCGCCAGATTCGCAAGGTTGAGTTGCTTGGAGCAAAGGGCGATGTCAATTGGACGATGGAGCCGGATGGACTCAGTATCCGCGTTCCACAAGGCCCGCCATGCCGCCACGCCAATTGTTTCAAGATATTGCCCGCTTGACACCGAGAACGGCCCGGACCGCGGTCATTGGACGATTGCAACGCGCGTGAAGCTGCGCCTTTGTGTGCGTGGAGAATGGTGGCGCAACGAGGTTGAGGAGATTGAGATGGGATTCTTGCACGACCGGCATGCAATGAGGAATATGAAAACGTTCAGCAACATGGTCAAAATGGCGCTCTCGATAGGGTTAACGATGTCTTTCTCGCCGGCTCGCGGGCAAGCGCCCTCCAGCACGAAAGCACCCGCGCCGGTTCCAATTGAGTATTCAACCGTGCAATTCATATCGGGCGGCGATTCGAGAGCGGTGATTGCGGAGAAAGCTGCCAAGGTTTTGCCGCGCCCCAATCAGACAGCCTGGATGCGGCTGGAGCGGACGTTCTTCATCCACTTTGGCCCGAATACTTTCAGAGGCGTGGAATGGGGTACTGGCCGCGAAGATCCATCGATCTTCAATCCGACGGAACTGGATGCCGACCAATGGGTCCGCGCGATCAAAGAGTCGGGCGGCAAGATGGTTGTGCTGGTGTGCAAGCATCACGACGGTTTCAACCTGTGGCCCACGCGCTACTCCGGCCATTCGGTTGCGTCCAGCCCATGGCGCGGAGGGAAGGGCAGCGTGGTCCGCGAGGTTGCGGATGCCGCCAGAAAATACGGCGTCGAACTGGGAGTTTATCTCTCTCCCGCCGATCTTTATCAGTTGCGGACAAACCCCACCAATCCCAACGGCTATTACGGAAACGGAAGTGCAAAGCTTCGTTCCGTGATTCCCACCAATCCCGCCGATTTTAAGACAAACCCTTCCAAGGGGCGCGAGCCGGCCCCAGGTTTCAAGAGTTTCACTTACCAAGTAGACGACTACAACCGCTACTTCCTGAATGAGCTTTACGAATTGCTGACCGAGTATGGACCGATTCGCGAAGTCTGGTTCGACGGCGCGAATCCCGACCCAAGTGTTCATGAAGACTACGACTATGCCGCATGGTACGACTTGATCCGCAAACTGCAGCCGCAAGCAATGATCTTTGGCAAAGGGCCAGATGCACGCTGGGTCGGCAACGAAAGCGGGATCGGGCGAACCACGGAATGGAGTGTTGTTCCCTTGCCCTCATCGCCCAACACTTTCACTTGGCCGGACATGACGGCCCAGGATCTCGGCAGCCGTTCCAAGCTCACTCCGGGCTCCTATCTGTGGTGGTACCCGGCGGAGGTGAATGAGCCTATCCTCTATGGCTGGTTCTGGCACCCGAAGAAGCATGTGCGGAGTGCCGCGGATCTGATTGACATTTACTACACCGCCGTGGGCCGCAACGGCAACATGCTGCTGAACCTCTCACCGGACACGCGCGGGTTGATTCCGGATAACCAGCTTGCGCAATTGCGTCTGATGGCACAGGCCGTGGATGAGACCTTCGCCAAAGACCTTGCAGTCGGCGGCATACTCACCGCGGACAGTTCCAACAAGGCAAACGGCGCGTCTCTGGCTCTGGACGGAAATCTGGACACATGGTGGGAAGCTGCTCCTGGACAGAAGACAGCCACGCTGACACTGAAGTTGCCGAAGGCGGTGACCTTCGACGTTGTTTCTTTGCAAGAGGCAGTGGATCACCGCGGTCAACGTATCGAGTCCTTCAGCGTCGACGTTTGGGATGGCGCGGCGTGGAAAACGATGGACGAGCAGACGACAGTTGGCCACAAGAGATTGTTGCGTTGGAGTTCGCCTGTGACGACCGGCCAGGTGCGCATTCGCATCACCGGTTCGCGGCTTGAGCCGACACTCGCCGAGATAGGACTCTTCAAGCAGGCCGAGCTCGTTCAAGCGCCCGTCCTCTCCGAGCGCGACGTCAATGGTTCGGTGACGATCGGCTGCGCAAAGGGCTTGCCGGTGGTTTATACGTTGGATGGTACTATGCCTACTCCTAGGTCCACCGTTTACCGTTCGGCCATCGCACTCCCGCGTGGCGGCGAGGTCGGCGCAGCCTGCGTGGCTCCAGATGGGCGGCTCGGCATGGTGACCTCAAAATACTTCGCCGGCTTAGCGCCGATTGGCTGGAAGGTTGTGAGCGCGGATAGCGAGGAAGCCAACAGTCCCGCGTCCAACGTGATCGATGGCAATCCGGCGACGATTTGGCAGAGCCGTCTCGATGCCGATGAGCCGTTGCCGCACCAGATCACTGTGGATATGGGCAGTGCGCAACGGATAGCGGGTTTCACGTACCTCCCGCGCCAAGACGGAAGTCACGATGGGGTCGTCGAGAACTATCGTTTCGAGACGAGTGTGGATGGACACGGCTGGATCACGAATGTGGACTCTGGAAGGTTTGGAAATATTCAGAATAATCCTGAACTTCAGGAGGTGCCCTTTGCGGCGGTCAGCGCACGGTTCTTTCGTTTCACTGCGTTGAAAGAACTCGGAACCAATGGCCGGGCCAGCGCGGCAGAGATCTCCGTTTTGCCTGCAGAAGGCGAAGCGGGCCGCTGATGGGTTGCCTGTGTTGAAGCCGCGCCCCTATACTCGATTTTTTGAGCCGTGTGTCCAGAAACCACGCGGCTTGCGGTCCGAGGAGTAAACGGCCATGTTTTACCATTTGTGTTGCTACGGTCGCCGGTTGAGAATTCTGGTCTGCGCATGCTCGGTTGCATTGGCTGTTTCTCAACCTCTTTGGTCTGCTTCGTGCGTTGGTCCCGCGTCCCTGGAGGCGCGAGCGCACGCCCACCCGGATGTCGAGGCCTATACAGCTTTGGGCATCTGGTTCGGAGAGAATCGCAAATCCGAATGCGCCGCTCAAGCCTTTCAGGCCGGACTCAAGCTGGAGCCGAACTCGCCTCGCCTCGCGTATCTTCTTGGATTGAGTTTATACACAGCCGGAGAACCGCAAGAGTCCATTGATCCTCTCCGGCATTCGGTCGAATTGGACCCGAAAAATGAGAAGACGCATCTTTTGCTTGCCTCAGCCTTGTCCGGACTGAATCGTGGCAACGAGGCATTTGCCGAGTGGCAAGCGGCACTCAGGATCAACCCCAGCTCCAAGATGGCGCTGGATGGAATTGCCAAGATACTACTCGTGGCGGGTGACAATGAGACTGTCATCGCCCAGCTTGCAAGTATGCAACTGGATGAGAACCTTACGCTCGATCTGGCCATGGCTTACGAAAGAGCGGGGCAGCTTGACAATGCGGCCAATACGCTGAGCCAAGAGCTGAAGACTCACCCTGACTCAGTCGCGCTTACTTCATCGCTCGTGTCCGTTTACGTCAAACAACTGCGCCTGGAAGAAGCCGGCAAGCTTGCGCGGCAACTGGCGCTCCGCCGTCCGCACGATATTGAAGCTCAGCGCATTTATCTGCAGGTGCTGGTCTCCAATGCGCAAAACCAGACCGCCGCGCCGCTGGCTCGCAGACTGCTTGCGCAAGCGCCGCACGATGCGGACATTCTCTATTTGAACGGTGTTGTCGAACGCGCGATGGGCGAGTTCACGGCCGCGAGCAAGCATCTGGAGGACGCAGTGCAGCTCGATCCCAACCGCTACAGTACCCGCTTCAACCTCGGTTGCGCGTTGGAGCAGCTTCAGGACAACGCGGGCGCCAAGGAGCAACTGCAAAAGGCGATCGAACTCGACCCGAGTGAGCCTGAGAGCCACTTCGAGTTGGCCAAGCTTCTGCGCAAGCTGGGAGAGACCGATGCAGCGCAACAACAGTTACTGCTCTATCAAAAACAAATGAAGGACAAGTCGGACCAGTCGTTGGCCGCGCAAAAGTCCACGCAGGCGGAGGAAGCGATGCGCGCGGGAGACAAGCAAAAGGCCGTAGCGCTCTACCGGGAGGCGAGCGCTGTTTTGCCAGACAACGCCGGACTGCTCTATAAGTTGGCGCAGCTCCTGGGCGACCTCAATGATACGAAAGGCGAGCGAGCCGCGCTTGAACAGGCTGTCACGGCAGATCCAGGTCTTGCCCTGGCACAGTATCAACTCGCTTCTCTGGACTCTCGCGATGGCGACACAGCCGGCGCCGAGCAGCGGCTGCGCATGGCCATCAAGGCTTCTCCCGGCTACGTGCAGGCATGGATTGCCCTTGCCGCCACACTGGCCAGAGAATCCCGCCTTCCGGAAGCACTGCAAGCCATCGACAGCGCACTCAAAATCGCGCCAGATAGCAGCCAAGCACTTGAGCTCCGCAAGAGCCTGGCCGCCGGACAAACGCAGCGCTAGCCGGGAGGCAATCCCGTTTGTGGAGAATGTTGGCAGTCATGAGTCGCAATCCATCTTGCCTCTGGAAACGCCGCGAACTGCTGCGGACCATTCCGGCCGCGGTTCTCGGCTCTTTGTTCTCCAGCAAGCTCGGCGCTGCGACCGGATCGGCACAATCTTCCCCCCCCTTCTCGCGCTTTGTGGATGTTGCACAAGCCGCCGGTCTGACCGAGCCTACGATATGCGGTGAGCAGGACAGCTTCACATATATCGTCGAGTCCATGGCAACCGGCTGCGCCTTCCTCGACTACGACAACGACGGTTGGATGGACATTTTTCTCCTCAGCAGCCGGAGACTTGAGAACACTCCTGCCGGCGCCACCAATCGTCTCTACAAGAACAACCGCGACGGCACATTCACCGATGTCACCGTCAAGGCTGGCCTGGTCGACATCGGATGGGCGCAGGGCGTCTGCGTTGGTGACTACAACAACGACGGCTTCGAGGATCTCTTTCTTACCTATTACGGCCAGAATCGCCTTTATCGAAACAACGGCGATGGCACCTTTACCAATGTGACCGAAAAAGCCGGCCTGCTTCACCCCAAGACGCGCTTCAGCAGCGGATGCACCTTTGTGGATTACAACCGCGACGGGCTGCTCGATCTATTCGTCGCCAATTATCTGGAGATCGACCTGGCCACTGCGCCCAGGCCCTCACTCGCGGTGGCCAACTGCAATGCTGAAAACGTGCCGGTCAACTGCGGTCCCACCGGTCTGGCCAAGGCACAGAACTATCTCTACCGGAACAATGGCGACGGCACCTTCACAGACGTGTCGAAGGAGTCCGCAGTCGCCAGCTTTCGCGGCTCTTACTGTCTGACAGCGACGAGTTTCGACGCGGATGAAGATGGATGGCCGGATATCGTTGTCGCATGCGACACGTCGCCATCCCTGTTGCTGATGAACAACCACGACGGAACCTTTCGCGAAGAGGCATTGATTCGGGGCATTGCGCTTAGCACCGACGGGCATCAGATGGGCGGCATGGGCGTGGGGATCGGCGACTACAATCTGGACGGCCACACGGACCTGGTCAAGACCCACTTCATCGATCAAGCCACTGGCATCTATTGCAACGACGGCAAAGGCAATTTTGACGACCTGACGACTCAAGCCAGCCTCAACAAGGAAACCCGCTATACATGCTTCGGCGCTGGCCTGGTCGACCTCGACAACGACGGCTATCCAGACATCCTCATCTCTACCGGCTCGGTCTATCCTGAGCTGGATCGCATTTCGCCCAGATATGCGTTGCGCACGCCGCGCGTGCTCTTTCGCAATCGCGGTGACGGCACGTTCGCCGAAATGGGCGCGGAGGCCGGTCCGGGGATCACCGCCCGCCACTGCGGCCGCGGCATGGCCTTTGGCGACTTCGACAACGATGGCGATATGGATGTTCTGATCATGAACGTCAATGAGCCGCCCTCGCTGCTGCGCAACGACGCTCCCGGTGCCAACCACTGGATCAAGATCCGTCTTGAGGGAGTGAAAAGCAACCGTAGCGCCATCGGAGCGCGAGTTCTGGCTCGCTACGGAGGCAAGGTTCAGGTGCAGGAGTTAGTCAGTCAGTCCAGCTATCTTTCCGCCAACGATCCCCGCCTTCACTTCGGCCTCGGTGCTGCGACAGCCGTCGAAATTGAGGTCCATTGGCCCCTCGGCCTCGTTGAGAAGTATCCTGGACTTGCCGCCGGTCAGCTTGTCACCCTCCGAGAGGGCGAAGGTATCGTAAAGGGCCGCCCCTTCGGCAAATCCTGAGACCGCTGGTTTTCAAGAGGCTGTGCAACTTGGTCGATGACGAGGGCTTGAATTACACCGCGGGCGCGTTTGCTAGCAACGAACTCATCGAGTGCCGGCGAGACTTCTTCACTTTTGTTGCTGCCGCTTGCCGTCAATGACGCATCTTGGTTTCGCCCTGACCCAAGAGTAGGGGATAGCTTCCGGTGTCCTGATCGGATTCGTACGCACCCCGATCCTGCCATATCGTTGACCTAATCCAACAAGACCCGGGATGAATTCCACGCTCAACACGGTGAACGGCAGCCTCGACGGGGTCCACTTACAAGCATTCTAAGATCAATGAATGCCAGCGTGAGGTCGGAGCAGGGGGCAGTGTCAATAGGTTGATTTTTCGTTGCCTCGCCCCCCACACAAAAGGGGCAAGGCACTCCAATCCCAACTGGAGTCTCGACTTGGCGAGTGAAGAACAATGGACGTTTCGGCTTCTGAGACGCCCATATCTCAACAGCGAGATGTGAGGCACTCGAAGTACGATCTCTGAAGCTGTCCATTCAACAGAGGCGGCAGGAAGCATTTCCGAAGGGCCCCCGTACATGGCAGATTGCCGCGACACGCATCTGGACGATCAACCGCAAAACCGGCGACGTGTCCTACATGCTGAACGGCAGAGTCTCCATCATCGACTGCGGATGCATGGTGAGGCTGGTTGCCGTCTTCGGCCCTTAAAGTGCAAGTTGTATACTGCGAGTGGTTGAGGAACCTATGCAGGGTGATTTCAGAATCGGTGGGCGATTGGTCCGTCCCCGGCTCAATACAATCGATTTTGATGAAAACACAATACATCTTGAGCCCAAGGTCATGCAGGTTCTGGTGGCTTTGGCCACCCACGTTGGAGATGTCGTTACCCGGCAGCAACTACGCGAAATGGTCTGGCAGGATGTCTTTGTTGGCGAGGACGTTCTGGTTCGGGCCATCTCCGAGTTGCGACGTGCTTTTCAGGACGATCCCCGCGCCCAGCACACTATTCAAACCGTACACAAGGTTGGATATCGGCTGGTGGCGCCGGTTGAGGTCGTTGAGTCGCCCCTAGTCGAGCCAATCCTCTTGGATTCGGCGGAGGCCTTGGACGAAGGGCGAGAGGACACCCTTCTATACCAAAATCGCCGCGTTGTAGATCCCGGCAAATTGGAAGAACAGCGCAACCTCAATCCAAGAAGGTGGCTAGCCAGGGTTCTCATCGAGAGCGCGGTTGTTCTGTTTATCGTACTGGCCGTGTGGTTTTGGAATCTGAAGTGGCTCGCCGAAAAAAAAGAAGACCATGAAGCGACGGCTTCCTCCTCGCAGCCGGATCAAGCGAATACGTATCGCGCGCAAGCGGCTGCTCTCACGAAGGGGGGCTGCCCGATTCTTCCTGGCGCGACCTATGAGATTGAAAATAAACAATCTAAATTGGTATTGGAGGTTCCGGTCTTTTCCGCGAGCAATGGTACTCTCCTCGACCAGTGGAAGAGCAATGGGGGCAACAATCAACACTGGGTCGTTGCGGAAAACGGTCCTTACTGGACTTTCACCAATGTCGCCAGCGGTAAGCTGCTGGATCTCCCTGGTGCCAACCGTACTGTTGGGGTTCAGGTCGATCAATGGCAGGCCAATCAAGCTCCCAATCAGAATTGGATTTTGATCCCAGCCGACGACAAGAGCTGCAAAATCATCTCCCAGGCCAGCGGTCTTCTGCTGGATGTGTATCAACAGTCCATGGTGAACGGCACAGCCGTGATCCAGTACACCGATAACGAGGGCGCAAACCAGCATTGGGTGTTCCGGCTGGTGAATAAGCCAACCAGATCTCCAGATTCCCACTGAGTTGAGCCCGCTTGCGAACTCCGGACGGCTTCACGGCTGAACCAGCTTCCGGGCGGGCACGTCTTGATCTGGTGGGACAAGGTCTGCTCGACCGGTTCCAAGCTGCGTCCACTGCAACCGCACACTGGCCAGGATCGCGACCCGGATCGCCTGCTTTTCGCGCTTCTGGATCATACTGGTTTGCCGCCTTGTTTGTTTGCCTTTTATTTCCCTCTAAAGCCGATTGCACATGGAACCGTTTACACGGCAGCAAGGTCAATCCCCAATAGGTCTCCGGTGCAACGGTCAGGAATCGCAGGCCGGAATATCGCAATTCTGCGGATTCAAGGTCCAGTCCTAGCTGAAATTGCCAAATTAACCTAATTGTTTGCAAATAGTTGCATCTCCTCGGCAAAACCTCGGCAAAACCTCACATTTTTTCCCTCGTCAATTCCATTTCGAAGCACATAGGGTTTAGCTCGCTGGCCGGCATCTGCAGAACGCCGAAGTTTAGAGCGATGAATCTAGAAAAAGGCGCCAAGATGTTAACGGTTACATTCGCTTTTCTACAGACGCCAGCGAGCATGTGGTCCTGCAGAGATAGGTCAGTAGCTGAAGACTGGGGCAGCGACGGGAATCAACTTGCTAGTAGATGAAACGGAATTCGGTGTAGGAATGGGGCGCATAAGGTAAACGCTTTCATTTGGCAAACGCGATGAAAGCACGACTTTCACAGCCCCCTCAAAGGAGCTATGAGTTGGACGCCGTGAGTGAGCGCCCAGATCTTCTTGAATTGAAAATCGCTTTTCGTTAGGGAGGCCGGCTGGATCGGTTGGAGGCTGTTGCGCTGTAGGGGAAGGTTCTATGTGGCGCATGAAAACACGTTTCCGATCTCCGGGTGGCACAGGCAGAGGGAAGAAACAGTCCATTGAACGGACGGGAGGAAGTTTGCATGAAGCTGCGAGGCTTAATACTGCTATTTCTGGTGGTACTGTGCGCCAAGGTGGTGGTGGGCCAGGAGTTTACGGGGAGGGTGACGGACCAGACCGGTGCGGCCGTAGGCTCGGCCGCCGTCCAGGTTCACAACCTGCTCACTGGCGTAGAAATAGCGACAAAGACCAACCAGGACGGCGTCTATACCGTTCCTTATCTCAATGTTGGTGACTATAGCTTGACCGTCACGGCGCCTGGCTTTGAGAAGTTTGTGAAGAGCCACATCAGGTTGGAGGCCGGCAAGACCGGCGTGGTCAACTTCGTACTCAAGGTTGGTGCGGTGGACACCACCGTGACTGTGGACGCCAACGTGGACCTGGACGCCGGCAAAGCGGATCGCGGCGAGGTGGTGGAAAATACGCGCGTGACCGAGCTGCCCCTCAACTCACGCGATCCGGAGATGCTGACGATCCTCAATGCCGGCGTGACATGGACCGGAAGTTTGGGATATCAGCGGCCGTTTGACAGCACGCAGACCAACACCGCCATCAACGGCGGCGGCAACGCCAATAACGAACTGAATCTGGATGGAGTCTCCAACGATTCCGGCAGTGGCAACGGGGTAGTGGGCTATGTTCCTCCCGTGGATGCGGTGCAGGAATTCAAGATCATCACGAACCCATACGATGCGCAGTACGGGCGCGGACAGGGCGGCGTGGAAGACGTCGTCCTCAAGTCCGGTACCAACCAACTTCATGGGGATGTGTATGAATTTGCCCGCCGCGGCTGGTTAGATGCCGACACCTGGCAGAACGATTACGTCAGGAGCCAGGGGGAAACCGTGGCCAAAGGGCAACACAAGCTGGACCAGTATGGCGCGGAGCTGGATGGACCCGTGGTGCTGCCGCACCTGTACAACGGGCGCGACAAGACTTTCTTCGTGCTCCAGTTCGAAAACTACAACGAGAAGGTGCCGAACACGATTCTTGCGTCCGTGCCCTCTCCGCAGTGGCTTACGGGCGACTTCAGCAACCTCACCTATTGGACCGGAAGCGCCTACGCGCCCATCACGATCTACGATCCTCTGACCCTGAAAGGAGGCGTGCGCAGCCCGTTCACCCGCAACAATATTCCTTCGGCGCGCATCAATCCGGTTGCCAAGGCGCTACTTTCGTACTATCCGGCGCCGAACGTGACCCCGCCGAACGGCACGAATCCTTTCTCATACAACTACTTTACGCAAAACCCGACCACAGACACCTACCGCAACGTCCTTGCCAAGCTGGATCACAACCTTGGCGAGAAGGACCGGTTTAGCCTGCGTTACGGGTATTGGGAGCGCTGGGAATTCCGCGGCGGAAACGGCATGCCGGGATTAGCCTGGGAAGGCGCCGATCCCTTCGGTCAGCATGGGCCCACCTTCGCCACCGACTGGGTGCATGCCTTCTCGTCTTCGTTGATCTTCGACCTGCGCGCCTCTGTGATCGTCCGCCAGAACGCATGGAAGGACGGACCGCAGAATTTCCCCATGAACACCATCGGCTGGGATCCAACGCAAATGGGGACGCACATGCCGAACCTGCAGATCAGCGAGTTTGCCGGACTGGGTAACGGTGGTGCCAATACCGACGTGGAGAACGCAGTCGCGCTGCTGCCCAGCGTTACCTGGATCAAGAGAAACCACACCTTCCACTTTGGCGCCGACCTGCGCGATCTGCGGCAGGCGATCAAATCCACCGAAGATGGCCCGGTTTTCTGGTTCGACCGCCAATGGACCCAGTCCAACTACGTCGGCTCGCTGTGGTCGCAGGACTCGGGCAACTCGATCGCTTCGATGCTGCTCGGCACCGCATCGACCGATTACGGGAACAAGAGCTACGACACGGTAATCTCGCAGGCGTATTGGACTCGGCGTTATTTTGCTCCATTTGTCCAGGACGACTGGAAGGTTACGCACAAGCTGACGTTGAATCTGGGCATTCGCTACGACATCAATACGCCGATCTACGAACGGCACAACCGCGTCGACTACGCCTTTGACCCGACTGTCGTCAATCCCGTGGACCCGCTGGTAAATCATAGTTTGATTCCGAACAACAGCGGGCCGCTGATGGGCGCCATTACATTTGCCGGGGTGAACGGCAATCCGCGCAGCTACTACGCGCAGAAGTGGAACAACGTGCAGCCGCGCGTGGGCCTAGCCTATGCGTTGACGGATACAATCGTGCTGCGGGGCGGCTTCGGTGTGATGTTCAAGAACCCGACTCCGGGCGGCAACACGCTGGGTTGGTCGGCAACAACCAATTACACCGGATCCTTCGACAATGGACAGACACCGGCTAACTACGCGGCTACTCCCACCGGCCAAAACCCTGTCACCGGTCCCTATTCTTTGAGCAATCCTTACCCATCGGGCGTGACGCAGCCGGCCGGCTCCTCGACGGGCAGCTTCACCGATCTGGGCAACGGTCCTTGGTTTGTGAATCCGAAATACCAGTCGCCGGGCATTTATCAGTTCTCCGCCGGTATGGAACAGGAGTTCCTGCACCACGACACGCTGGAAATCAGCTATGTGGGCAGCCGCGCCTTCCATCAAGACTCATCGGACAACATCAACCACTGGGCCTCCTGGTATCAGGCAACCTGCAACCCAGAGATGGGCGGTACAGCTGGCAATTGCAACACCAATGCCGGCTTGGTTACCAATCCATTCCAGAACATCTCGGCCTTCAATGGTTCCAACTACTACGCTCCTTCGACCATCCAGTATGGAAATCTGACCCGTCCCTATCCTGAGTTCGGAGATGTCACCGAATATCAGCTGAATGCTGTGCGCACTTGGTACAACTCACTGCAGGTGACCGGCGTACACCGGCAGGGCAAGGAACTGACGCTGCATGGTACCTGGACCTGGTCCAAGCTCATGGGCAAGGGCGGCTGGGCCGACACGGTGTACAGGCTGCCGAACCGCTGGATCGACGGCAATGACTTTACGCACCGGATTACCATCTCGGGTGTGTACCAACTGCCGGTCGGCCGCGGGCGCACGCTACTGAGCCACAGCAATCGGCTTCTGGACGCGGCGATTGGCGGCTGGGAACTGGGTTCGTTGTTCATCTACCAAACAGGCAGTCCCTGGGGAATGCCCGGAGGGATGGAATATCAGAGCAGCCCCTGGGTTCCGCGCACCACGGAATCGACAACCGGATACAAGATGATTCGCGGCGTCAACGGTTGCATCGCGGATCCGTATTACATCGACAGCACCACATCGAAACCCCTGAGCAATGACTGGATGAGCAGCCATAGTTGCTCGCAGTACGCCTTCAAGGTGCGGCCACCCTATGCCGCGACCCCGGCGGTGACCTACACCGGGGTGCGCATTCCCAGCGATTACCAGTTCGACAGCAACCTTTCAAAGAACTTTGAGATTGTTAAGGATCTGAAAGCGCAATTCCGTCTCGAGGCCTTCAACGTATTCAACCATCCGCTTTGGCAGTCGGGTTACGATTCGACCGTCAACAGTTCGACCTTTGGCGCCATTCCGAAGGGTCCATGGGGGCAAAGTAACTTTCCTCGCTATGTTCAATTGGCGCTTAAGTTGATGTGGTAACGGATGCTCTTCGGGCGCGAGTACGGTTTATCGCGGCCCGGCGGCACGGAGGGCTCCGGCCCGCATTCTCGGTGCAGCCTGTCTAGCGGACAGCGATCCAGTAGACAGTGGTTCTGCCGCGAAGGGAAGACTCTCTGGAGAGTACCTTGGCGGCATCACCGGCAACAGTTTTTAACAACAAAGAAGGATTGGCTGAATATGTTTACGAACGCTTCATATCGCCCGTCGGGAACACGCGGCCTTCTGACGAGGGGCCTGCTTTGGGTGTTCTTCCTTGGCTTGCTGTCGTCGGCGCACGCGCAGTACACGGCGACGGTAGACCTCAACACGAAATACCAGACCTTCGAGGGCTGGGGAACCTCGTTGGCCTGGTGGGCCAACGTTGTCGGAAGTTACCCGGATAGTTGCTCCGGGGTGGCCAATTGCTCGACCAGAAGCGACTATGTCTCCAGGGCCTTCGATCCCACCTATGGCCTGGGTATGAATGTGGTCCGCTATAACATTGGCGGAGGCGAGAATCCGAAGTATCTTCCTCCCAACAACACGTACATTCAATACCGGGCCAGGATCCCAGGTTTTCTGGCCTCGTCTACGGCGAGTTACGACTGGACCCAGGATGCCAATCAGCGTTGGGTTCTGCAGCAGGCAATCCAGCAGGGCGTTACGATCTCGGAGGCGTTCTCCAATTCGCCGCCATGGTGGATGACGAACAGCGGATCGGTGACCGGCGCCACCAACGGCGGTAACAATCTGAACCCGGCGTTTAGCACTAACTTTGCCGACTATCTCACCAGCGTTGTGCAGCATTATCACGACTCATGGGGAATTACTTTCCGCACCGTTGAAGCATTCAACGAGCCGGTAACCACCTGGTGGCAGTTCGGCGGCAATCAAGAAGGCTGCGGCTTTGACAGATCGACGCAAAACTCGTTTGTGAAGGCTCTCGGCGCGTCGCTGGCTAAGAAGAACATGAGCTACACCTCGGTAAGCGCCTCGGACGAGAACAGCATCGACGACGCCGTGCAGTCGTTCAGCGCGATGGATTCGACTGCCCTGGGCTACATAGGGCAAGTCAACACCCATACCTACAATGGCAGCGAGCGCACGCAATTGGCGGCCGCGGCAGCAAGCGCCAGCAAACGGCTTTGGGTGTCTGAGTATGGCGACAACGACGGCACCGGTATGACCATGGCCTACAGAATCCTCGACGACCTGCAGAACCTGCAGCCGAAGAGCTGGATCTACTGGCAAGCCGTGGATAACTCCAGCGGCTGGGGCTTGATGTACAACGTGATGGATGGTTCAAGCAATTCCGGATACGCCTTCAACCAGAAGTATTATGTGATGGGAAACTTCTCGAAGTTTCTCCGCCCAGGCTATCAGTTTGTCGCCATCAGCGACTCTAACTCGGTGGCCGCGTACGACGGCAATGGAACGGTGGCGATTGTCACGGCCTCCAACTCCAGCAGCGACCAGGAAGTTACCTACAACATCGAGAATTTGACGGTGGGGATGGGGAGCGGCCCTTGGACGGTTACACCGTATCGGACTTCGGCGAATGAGAACCTTGTGCCTCAGGCTCCATTTACTATCTCCGACGCGACCTTCACCGCGCGTATTCCGGCCAACTCAGTGACCTCCTTTGTCGTCACCAACCCAGCGTATGTTCCGATCGTGGATGGCGGGCAGTATGTCCTCTTCAACGAGTGGGGCATCAGCGGGTCTGGCTCGAGCACCAGCGGACAAGCGCTTGAAGAACCGGGCTGGACGCAGCAGGCTGGAGCAGAACTCGACCTGTGGAGCAACTCCGGCAACCGCAACCAAGTATGGATCGCGCACAACGCGGGCGGCAATAACTGGGTATTTACCAATCTCAATACGACGCCGCAGTGGTGTGGCAGTTGCAGTGCGGAATTGGCGTTGGATATCGCCGGGACTTCTGCGGGTTCGGCGGTGGTACAAAAAACTCGCACCGACGTTCCTTCACAAGTCTGGAACCTGACGCCGGTAGGCGATGGAAGTTACTACGTTACCAACATGCAGGCAGGTTTGAACCTGCAGTTCGTGAATTGGTGGGGCAACCCGATGCCCGCTGTGCAAATCAACCCGGTTCCGGGTTGGTCTGTTCCGCAGCACTGGGTATTTGTTCCATATCAGAAGTCGACGGTCACAACGCAACTTACAATGACCACCTATACGACGCCGGTTTTCAGCTCGCAGAACGAGCTGCTTGCGGCAACGATCACAACCTCGAGCAATACCGCTCCGACGGGCACCGTTACCTTCTACGACGGTAGCACCGCGCTGGGGCAAGTTACCAGCTTCAGCAGTGGCAATGTGGCCAGTTTTAACGCGGGTATGCTCTCGTTGGGTACGCACTACATTTCGGCGGTCTACAGCGGCGACAGCAATAACGCGACGAGCGCTACGCCGGCGATTCCTATCGTGGTGAAATTGGCGTACGCCACTACGACTTCGCTAACCAGCTCGGTTAACCCATCCGCGTCGGGGCAGAGTATTACCTTCAACGCGGGTGTCTCCACGACCGGTCCGACGGCTCCTACCGGTAGCATTACCTTTACGTCCAACGGCACGACGTTGAATACGGTTAATCTAACTGGCGGTACGGCCTCCTATACCACCAGCAGCCTGACGCCCGGCGCGTATTCGATCGTGGCCACTTATTCGGGCGACTCTCTGAATCGCAGCAGTTCATCGTCGGCGTTGTTGCAAGAGGTAAAAACCGCCGGCTCCACGTCCAGTTCCATTACTTTGACGTCGAGTCCGTCGGCGCCGATCGTCGGCAATCCGATCACCCTGACTGCCGCAGTGACCGGAACAGGCGGCACGCCAACTGGCAAGGTCTATTTCGTCGATGGCACCAACGTAGTTGGCAGCGTGGCGCTGGGTTCATCGAACTCCGTTACTTTGACGACCTCGATCCTGGCTGTGGGAACTCACTCGCTCACCGCGTATTACGCTGGCGACGCTTCGTTCGCACCCGCTACCTCTAGCATAGATTCAGTCCAGGTCTATGCGGTTCCGGTGGGAGACTACGTGCTCGGAACCTCCGTCAACCAACTGCAATTGAGTGGAAATTCCGGTCAAGCAGCTATCTCTGTTGTTACCAGCGGCGGGTTCAATCAACCCATCACGTTCTCGTGCTCCGGGCTTCCGGCGGGATACAGCTGCTCATTCACGCCGGCTTCCATTACGCCGAACTCGTCGGGAATCCAGACAACACAAATGGTGATCAAGGGGCAGAACTCGGCTGCGCTGTATCCGGTCAAGAAGCCAAATGGTTTCCTCACAGCACTAGCAGGCATTGGCTTCCTCGGCCTTCCGCTTTGCTGGCGCTATCGCCGGACGATGGGAAGACTCGGTCTGATTCTGGCGCTGGGCTGCTGCCTTGGATGCACCGTCCAGGGATGCGGTAAAGCGACGACAAATGCGTATAGCGTTGTGGTGACCGGAACAAGTTTGCCGCTGACCCACTCCGTTACCGTCGTGGTGCAGAAGTAGGAGGGCGCGGCGCCGTATGTCTGTGCTGGAACCGAATCGAGGTTTCTGCATTTGCGGCGCCCGTCTTACTCAGTTGTCTTGCCTTCGCTTCGCGGCTCCCGGCCGGCAGTTTTGGCAAGACACCTTAGTCAACGAGGCTTCGAGCCATTAAACGTATTTGCGACTTTTGAAGAGGTTTGTCCGATGAGAACTACTGATACTTTCGAATCCGCGAACGCCGTAGATCCGCGGCCGTTCACCAAGACGCGCTGCTCAGCCAGCCGCCGCAGGGGCCCGTTGCCCAGGGCTCTTACCATTCTCTCTTCCGTGATGCTGTCGATGATGGCGGCATTGGCAACTTCCTGTGGTGGCAACGGCGCCTCCGTCGTGCCCGCGGTATCCTCTCCGCCCGTGTCCGGCTCGATGCTTCCGTGTGACACTTACTTTGCCGCTGGCACTCCCTGCGTGGCCGCGCATAGCACCACACGCGCTCTTTTCGCGGCGTACAATGGCAGCCTCTACCGTGTAAAGCGCACCTCCGATAACACCACGCTGGATGTGGGATTGTTGGCAAAGGGCGATTATGCCAACATCGCGCCACAGGACGCTTTTTGCTCCGGGACTTACTGTACGGTTACTCGTATTTACGACCAGACATCCAATCATAACGATCTGACGATCGGACCCCGCGGAGGGGCCGATCCGGCCGATATCGGCGTTCCAGCCAATGCGCTGCCGGTGGTAGCGGGCGGCCATCCGGTGTATGGACTGTCGTTTACGGGAGGCATGGGGTACCGCATCCTGAAGGGCACGAACGTTGCCACGGGCGGCGAACCCGAAGGCATGTATATGGTGACCTCCGGCACGCATGTGAATGACTGGTGCTGCTTCGATTACGGCAATGCCGAGACCAGTGCCACGGATACCGGAAATGGCCATATGGATGCCATTAATTTCGGTACCGAGTGCTGGTTCACGCCTTGCGCGGGAAGCGGACCCTGGGTGCAGGCGGATATGGAGAACGGTCTGTTCCAGTCTGACTTAGGATACAGCCGGAATAGCAGTAATACCGGTATGCTACAGCCCTTTGTTTCGGCATGGCTGAAGAACGACGGGCAGACAAAGATGGCGCTGCGAGCAGGCGATGCCCAGAGCGGAGCGCTGACCACAGAGTATGCGGGTAGCCTGCCGGCTGGATATATGCCCATGCTTCAGGAAGGCTCCATTGTCCTCGGCATCGGCGGAGACAATAGCAATGGCTCCGTGGGTAACTTCTTCGAGGGCGTGATGACGGCAGGTTATCCGGTAGACGCTACCGAAAACGCGGTACAGGCTAACATCGTCAGTGTTGGCTATGATATCGTCACCCCCACCGCTTCCATCGCCGGAACTTTGACGGCGGGCGCCGAAATTTCCATCGAACTCACTTCGTCTGGCCTCACCAACTATTACCTGCGTCATGAGGCGAGCAACGGCACGCAACTCGTAGTCTCTTCGCAACTCGGTTCTTCGAGCACGGCTTCGGATTTGTCCGATGCCACGTGGGTAGTTAGGACAGGGCTCGCCGATCCGTCTTGCTTCTCGTTTGAAGCGCGAAACCGTCCAGGCGAGTTCATGCGCCACTACAACTTCATTCTGTATTCGCAACCCTGGGACGGTACTGCTCTAAGCGCCCAGGACGCGACGTTCTGTGCTGTAACCGGGAATGCCGGAAGTGGATATTCCTTCCAGTCGAAAGACTTTCCGGCAAAATACATCCGCCAATACAACGGCGGCGCGTATGTTGCCGACACCAGTGGCACCCACACCTTCGACGCCGCTGCCAATTACAACAAGGACTCGACATTTCTGGTCGTAAGCCCGCTCAAGCCCTAACGAATGTATCCATGCGGAACCGAATATTTGTCTTCGGTCCGTGACCTATCGAAACAACAACGGGGTGATTCTCGATCATCGAGAATCACCTTTTTTTGCGCGGAATTCGATGGGTCCGATCGGCGCCGAAGAGGAGAATGCCTCCGATAGTCGGCACAATCCGGCCTTGGTAGTTCGTTACGATTTTGAGAGTTTGGAGATCAGGGCGCGTCAGTTTGCGAATACTGCCGCAGGGGCCCGCCAGCGCCTCTGGAGGATCCCTGCAACTCAGGAGGCAACTACCGCTGACGCCGCTATTTCCCTCGTAAAGCAAGAGCCGGCGGTTTGGACGGATAGGCGCGGCTAAAGTGTGTGGACCAATCGATGCAAGCTTCATTGACAAAGCTGCATTTGTTCGAGGATGAGTCCAACTCAAGTATCATAAAGGAATTGGCGTCGTAGCGGGTTGAGGCGGAGGCGATGTGCCGTGGACCGTAGGTGTGAGCAAAGTCGATCCACTTGTGCCAATGCCCGCTGAGAACCAGAGGAATCGACTCGCGATATTTCCGTAGCAAGGAATGCAGGCCAAAATCCGCAAGTTCGACCGGTTGGATCAGCCACAGTGGGTAGTGAGTGAGAACAACCGTCGGTTTGCGCTGCGCCAACTCGGCCTCCAGCCACTGCAGGTGTTCCTGTCCCAGTGTGCCGGTTCCCTGATCGTAGGCGCGGCTTGAAGGAATCCATGTCTCGCCCAGAAAGTTATTCAACACAAGAAACTTCCAGCCTTTCCACTCGACGGCTTTGTAGGGCGGCGCCTTGAGTTTCGCGGCGAAGAGCCGGTGGGTCGTTTCGCGCGAGATAGAGGGCAAACCGTAATCGTGGTTGCCTAGACAGAGATGCACCGGCGCGTGAAAGCCCTCCAGAGCTTCCCGTGTGATATCCAGCCGGGTGCGGTTGGCAAAGTAGAAGTCGTAGTCGGACGAGGGACAATCGTGAATCACATCGCCGAGATGAAACACTTGCTCCACCGGAACATGCAAGGCGTTGATAACATCACGTGCAGCGAGCAGCCGCTCATGGGTGTGTGCCATGCTCTCGGTGTCTTCCTGATTGTTTTCGGGGCCCTTGTAGTAGCTGTCGACGATGTGCGTGTCGGCGACGATTCCAACCCTGAAGGAACGGGGGTGGCCGGACTCGTTCCTGTGCGGAATAGAGGCTTCGGCCGCGTCAAGATTTGCAACTTTCATCGCCGCGGCGCCAAGAACAAGATGTGAAAACGTTCGACGGTTCAATGATTTTTCCCCTAAGACTTTCAAGTCGTTCGATAAGAGAGGCGGTTTCCGGCGGCACAGAGTTATGCTGCCGGAAGGTGAGGGGTGGAAGGCCATCTGCCTCTATAACACGGCCTTTAGCGTCCACTGCACATTGAACGGTTCGCCGATGCCAGGCGTGCTGCCGTTGTTGGGTGTGCTGGTGCTGTAACCGAACGAGCCCATGCCGTCGTTCAGGCCCGTGTCCGGTCCGCCGAGGTCGCGAACGTTGAAGAGCGTGTTTGCCGTTAGAAGGTTATCTTCAGCGCCGCCTGCATGACACGGGCGGGGATCGGGCCAGTCGACTGGATCTGGCCGAAGTTGCCGCTGGAGAGGTTGTGGTTTGGCGCGCCGAAGCTCGGCGTGTTGGTGGCGTTGAACATCTCCCAGCGGAACTGCGTGTTGATGCCCTCATGAACGCTGAAGTTCTTGATAAACGCCGTGTCCAGGTCGTACACCGGCGGGCGGTCGATGCTGTATTTGCCGAAGTTGCCCGCGGTTCCGTACCGATTCTGAGTAAAGGCAGCCGGGTTGACGTACTGTTTGAGCCAATGTGACTTGCCGCCCTGCCGAACGGCGCGCGACACACCTGGAACATTGTCGACCAGATCCTGTCCGACATCGAAGCCCGAGCGGTTTCTGCCGTGGCCGGGGTTGATCGAGAAGGGTTCGCCCGACATGGCCGTGTAGATCGCGCTCAGCTCCCAACCGCTCACCAGCTTCTTCATCAGGAAATTTCCAGTGGAGAACGAGGGGAGGCGGTAGATGCCGGAGGTGACCCAGACGTGCGGCACATTGAGGCTGGAAATCCCCCCGTCGTGTCCGACGTAGTACGGATCGCTGACGCTCGATTCGAAGGTCGGATCGCCCGAACCTCCGACATCGGTCGTCCTTGACCAGGTGTAGTTGGACTGGAGCCGGAGGCCGTGCGCGAATTTGTGTTCGAACCCGGCCTGCAGCGCATTGTAGCTCGATGTGCCTCCATCCTGGACCTGAATTACGCTGCCGAAGGTTGTATTGATTCTCGGATTGTTCGAGGGCGGCTGCACCCCGGCTCCAACAGCAATACCCGGATTCGCGTCGACCGTGGTGGCTTGGTGATAGGACTCGTTGCCGACGTAGGCCAGGTGCAGCGCGTCCGCCTTGCCAAACTGCTGCTCGACGGAGAGGTTCCAGCTCTGGGTGACGCCGAGTTTCAGCGTGTGGCTAAAGGTGGCGGGAACGCTCAGCGAGCTAGAGCTGGAGGTTAAGAATTGCGATTGGCTGGAGGGATTTTGATTTGGGCCGGCGAACGGTGGGAATGGACTCTGTCCCGCAGTCAGACCGCCTCCTCCAGGAAAGTTGGTCCATGGGTTGTCGAACGGGATATGAACCGCCGAGGATCCGTTAGGACCGTTGGAAAGGGTGTACTGGGGCGAGAACGGAGCGACATCGCCGATCTGCTGGTAGAAGGCGTCCTCCATCGGGGTGGTAAAGAGGCCAAAGGCCGCGCGCACTGAGGTAGTGGCACGCGGGGTCCAGGCAATGCCGACACGGGGTTCAAAGTAGCCGTAGCTCGCCTTGTAAAGTCGATCGTCAATGTTCTTGTCGCCTGGGAAGACCAGGCCCAACGGCGCATTGGGGAAGCGGGTGCTCTGCTGGCCCGGCACATAGTCGGCGCCGCGCCCGCCGGCTACCTGGGCCGGGGTGTTGGGATCCCAGCGCAGGCCGAGTGTTACTGTCAGGTTGGGCTTGATCTTGTACTGGTCTTGTCCGTAGAAGCCCAGCATCCATTGCGAGGTGGTGTTCTGCTCGCCCGCCCCCTGCGAGATGCTCTGTGTTTCGCCAAGGAGGAAGTCCGCGAAAGGGACATCGTACGTGGTCCCGCTAATACTACTGGTGTAGTTGTTGTAGTGTCCGTCGAAGTTGATGGACGGGCTCTCTACAAAGAGCGAGGCCTCGGTGAGATGGCGGTGGAAGACGTCCAAGCCAGCGTTGATCGTATGGTGGCCAATGGTCTTGGTGAAGGTGTCCGACAGGCTGAAGTTGGTGCGCCTGGTCTTGAAGGGATTGCTCGAAAAGGAGGTGAATCCGAAGTCGAGCGCGTAATTGTTGCTGCCGTCGCTGACGTTGAAGTCTTCGATATAGCACTCGTTGGGTGGATCCTGCACGTTGATGAACTGGGAGAGGCAGAGGGGATTGCCGTTGGCGCCCCGGACGGGCGAGCCGTTCGTCAGGTCGTAGCCGATGTAGCCGAAGGCCAGCGTGTTGAGGGTCGTCGGGTTGATCGTCCAAGTGTGGTTGATGACGTCACTGAGGAAGATCCCGTTGGTCCCTGCAACCCCGACGAGGATGTTGCCCGGCGTGCCCTGCGCAGTCTGGTTGTAATAGTTCACAAAGCTGCGGACGAAGAGCCGCTGGCTGTCGCTCAGGTTGTAGTCGAGGCGCGAGGTGTTCTCATTGAAGCTGGTCGGCTGCTTGGGGAAGGCAACGTTGATCTCGCCGGTTTGCGGGTCGCCGCCGACGGGAATGTCCGCCAGAAGCTTCACCGCGCCGGGGCTATAATACTTACTTGCATTAATCTTGTTGTTCACAAACGGCGCCGGAAGGATGATTGGGTCCGGCACGCCCGTGGCCGTTGTGTTGGACAACAGAGCCGTGAAGTCGCCATTGCGTTCGGCCTGGGTTGGCGTGTAGGTTGTGTTCGTTTCCGACTGTGAGGTCTGTCGAGTTCCCTGGTAGTTGGTGAAGAAGAAAAGCTTGTTCTTGAAATGAGGCACTGGCCCGCCGACAAACCCTCCGAACTGGTTACGGTGCAGAGGATCGACCGATTTCGGAGAATTATGGCCCGGACCGCTGAAGTAATCCGCCGCGTTGAAGGAGCTGTTGCGGAAGAACTCGAATGCGCCGCCGTGGTAGCTATTGGTACCCGACTTGGTCTGGATGGAAACGATCGCGCTGGGCGCAAAACCATTGCGCGCGTCGAAGTTGTTGGAGATGACGCGGAACTCCTGCGTCGCGTCCGGATTGGGGAACGGCAGGGCCAGCATCAGGTAGGTATCCATGTGCGAGACGCCGTCGAGCAGGTACCAAGTGCTGCCTTGGCGCTGTCCGCCCGCAGAGGCGCCGGTCTCATTCGGAAAAGAGTTGGTGGTCTGGAGCGTGGAGGCGTTGCTGTTCAACTCGTTGGTCACGCCCGCCGACAGGGTGACCAGCGTCCCGGGATCGCGACCGTTCAGCGGCAGCTCCTTGACGGTGTCCTCGCCGACCGCCTGGCTCAAGTCAGCGGTCGTGGTGTTGATCAGATCGGCGCTACCAGAGACGATGATCGTTTCGGCCGCTCCGCCCGTCTTCAGGGGCAGGTTCAAAGTGGCCGACTCGCCGACCGTCAGTTGGATGTTTGTCTCGATGAGGGTCTCGAACCCGGCCGCCGCGGCAGTCACCTTGTAATGGCCCACCGGCAGGGAGTTGAAGGCATAGTTGCCTGCATCATCGCTGGTCGTGATCGTCGTCAAGTTTGTATCAGTGTCCAGCGCAGTGATCTGCGCCTTGCGGACCACTGCGCCGCTGGCGTCCGTTACCTCGCCGGAGAGCCGGGCGCTGGTAGTGGATTGGGCATGGCCAAGTGGACCGCAGACCAGGACCGCTCCCGCCAACAAGGCCAGCATATGGCGAGTAGCATCGAGGAGAATCGCGCTTTTTATCATGGGAATTAAGCCTCCAGAAATGCTCCTGCCGGCCCTGTTCTTGCCTCTTGCCGGGCGGCGAAGCTAGATGTAGAGTGCGGCGTGGCCGGAGGGGGATTGCAAGGGGAGATTCGCGCGGCGCACTCTACCGCGCAGGATCGGCGGCTCTAACTGCTTGTTGGGCGTGTGGATAGAGACGGCATGAAAATCCCATAAATCCTCGGCGTTACCCCGGTCCAAATCCAGGGGTATACCCCTCTGTAACTGTTGACGGTTCTTTAATATCGCCGGTGAGAAGCAGACATATCCTATGAGTACATGAAACAATCAACCTTGGAACCGGTGGCCGCTTGCCATGCTGCCCTTGACGGCGGAAGGACGCTTGATCCCGTACTCTGTGACGCGGCGATTGATCGCATCCTCGATAGCCGTTACTTCGCCAAGGCCCAGCTACTCTCCTCGTTCCTGCGTTTCGTTTGGCAGCGCTCCCTTGCTCAGGATGCTCCTCGCGTCACCGAACAGGAGATCGGCGTCAAGGTCTTTCGACGGCAACCGGGCTACGATCCGGGCGAGGACAACATCGTTCGCAATTACGCACGGCAGTTGCGCCGGCGAATTGAGGAGTACTACACTCACGAGGGACAGAAAGAGACTCTGCGGCTGGAAATGCCGCGGGGAGGATATGTCCCTGTCTTCGTCGAAGCTCCGGTGCATCCTCCCGGGATTTCAAGACCGGAGGGAATTCACGCCACCCTTGTGGCGCCGCTCTCTCCGGAACCGGGCCCTGCGCCTTCCTCGCCAAGTCGCGAACAGGATTCGCCCGTTCGCAGCGGGTCTTTGGCTGCGTGGAGACTCTGGCTGTGGGGGCTGACGGCCATCGTCTTGGTAGCCGCAAGTGGCTGGGCCGTGACCCATTTCCATCCTCGCTTCGCAGGGCTGCCTCCCCTCGACAACGATAGCGCGGGCGCGATCTGGCGCGAGGTCTTTCGGCATGGGCAGAACACCTACATGGTTCCCGCCGACACCGGCTTCGTCATGATCCAGGAGATGAGCAGGCGGACCTTTTCGTTGGCCGAATACGAAACTTGGCCGGGCGTCGAGCAATTCGATCACATCTACACCTCCTATCTGAAGGCGCAGCAGTACACCAGCGTCCTCGATCTGCGGATCATTTCGCAGATCGAGCGGCGGCCGGAAGCCGAGCCCGCCCGGTTCATCGTCTGCTCCGCTCGCAATCTGAAAGTCGAGAATCTAAATGAGGGCAATGCTGTTCTGCTCGGCTCCATATTCAGCAATCCCTGGGTCGCTGTCGTGGAACCGCAACTGAACTTCCGTTTTGTCTACGATCTGTCTTCCAATCGAAGCTGGATTAGAAACCTCCATCCGCAGAATGGCGAACAGACGCTCTACTCCGCCGACTGGAACAGCTACTCGCATGGCACCTTTGCGGTCCTGGCCCTCGTGCCCAACCTCAACAAGACCGGGCATATTCTGCTCATTCAGGGCCTCGACGGAGCCGGAACTGAAGCTGCTACAGAGATGCTCTTTTCCGTCAACGGTCTGCGGCCCATCGTCGCGGCCGCGCGACGTAGCGACGGTTCCCTCCGCGGCTTCGAGGTGTTGCTTCAGGCCACATCGCTCGAATCTCATGCCACGGATTCCCGCATTATCGCCTATCGAATCCTGGAGTGAATCGCGCCTATGAATCTGCAGGCGCTTATAGTGAGAACCTGACGGGCTACTGTCGACGAGCCACCAGCAATCAGGAGGTCGAGAGGAAATCCTGCGAACCTGTCTCATCGGCAATTGCCGGCGCCGTGCCGTTAGTGATTCGGCGTTTCGGCGAAGTCATCCTATCTTCACTTGGCGAACCGCGCATTTGGTGCATGGATTCGCTCCGCATCTGGCAAGGGCGAAAATCGATTTCGATGTAAAGAAGTACTTCAGGAAGGGCACTTGAGTGCTGAGAGTCTCCACTTTCAGACTATTCTCTTGATTCCTTAACTACTTCTGCATTTTCCGAGTTCTGAAGAACAAGAGGAAACCGTAGCCTTGACAAAAATAAACGTTTGTTTTAAAGTTTTGTTTAGATGAGTACGAAATCACTAACGACCAAATCGAAGGGCGATGAGGCGCGGCGAAGACTTATTGAAATCGCCGGCCAGATCTTCGCTGAAGCGGGCTATGAGGCGGCCACGGTTCGCCAAATTACGGACAGAGCACAGGTGAACATTGCGGCTGTGAACTACTACTTCGGAGACAAGTTCCAGCTGTATCGTGCGGTTTTACAGTCGATCACGGAGAGGACTCTCGATCTGCTGAAACAGAATTGCGTCGAAGGTTCAGCCGAGGTACGGTTGCGCAACCTTGTTCGCTGCATTCTGGTGATATCCAGCAGTGAAGCCCCAACGTGGGTGCATCTTCTGATGGCGCGCGAGCTTGTGGAACTGCACGACGATAAGACTGAAGTTTTCGTCGAGGCGATCCGACCGATCAATGAGATTGCGATAGCTATTGTGCGAGATCTGCTGGGAGGACAGGCAGATCCGGCCACAGTCCGATTTGCCGCAGGTTTAGTGGTTCCCATTTGTGTGAACCGAATGCCGCAGCAGCGGATCGAACAAAAGCTTTATTCGGAAACCGGCTACAGCGAAATCGGCATGGAAGAGATGGTCGAATTGCTTTACCGGTTTCTCTTAGTCGGGATTCAGGGATTATCGGGAAGTCGCTTTCACTAAAAGGCGCGCCGCGCGCTGATATCCCCACATAAAACTTCACCAAAAACTCTGTCGATCGATTGTTCAAGTACAGACAGGAGAGGGAGTCATGAGAATTTTTGTCCTTAATTTTCGCCCAGATGCGAATACTGTCCAGCAAGCGACCTCGCTATTCCTGGTGAGCGGCCTGCTGTTTGCGGCGGGCTGCAAGAAATCGTCCGTAGTTGGCGCCCCGCCTCCTCTGGAGGTCGCTGTCGCAACGGCCGAACAACGGGATGTGCCCGTCTACGGGGAATGGATCGGTAATCTCGACGGCTTCGTCAATGCTCAGATTCAGCCACAGGTTTCCGGCTATCTGATCCGGCAGGATTACCACGAAGGCCAGCAGGTTCACAAAGGGCAGGTTCTGTTCGAGATCGACGATCGCCCATTTCAAGCGGCGCTGGACCAAGCGCAGGGACAGTTGGCGCAGGCTCGCGCGCAGTTGGAATTGAGCCGCATCAATGTACGGCGCGATCAACCACTGGTTGCAGCTCATGCGCTAGCGCAAAGCCAGTTGGATAATGACACGCAGCAGGCCGCGCAGTATGAGGCCGTCGTGCAGACCGATGAAGCGTCGGTGCGCTCGGCGCAGTTGAATCTTGAATGGACCAAGGTGCGTTCGCTGGTGGATGGCGTTGCGGGCAAAGCTGTGATGCAGGTAGGCAATCTGGTAAGTACGACGACCGCACTCACGACGGTTTCGCAAGTCAATCCCATCAAGGCGTATTTCGCGATCAGTGAGAAGGAATATCTCAATCTATCCGATTCGGCCAAGCGTCAGGGCGTGATCGATCTACTGCGCGTCGGCAGCAAGATTCCGCTGGAGCTGACATTGTCCGATGGGCAGGTTTATCCACTCAAAGGAACAATTGTTTTTGTGGATCGCGGCGTGGATAACACAACAGGGACAATCATGGTTGCAGGTTCATTTCCAAATTCATCCAATCTGCTGCGTCCAGGCCAGTACGCCAAGGTGCGAGCGCTGACCAGCGTGCAGAAAAATGCGATTCTGGTGCCGCAACGCGCGGTGATGGATCAGCAGGGGCAGCATTTGGTGGTAGTCGTCGGCTCGAACAACATGGCAGCGACCCGTCCTGTGACGGTGGGGAGCCAAGTGGGTAGTGACTGGATCATTACCAGCGGCATCCAGGCCGGCGATCGAGTTGTTACGGAAGGCAATGACAAGATACGCGGGCCGATGCCCGTCCGGCCGACAGTTGAACAGGCGACTTCGCAGGGAGGTCGCTAATGATTTCGAAATTCTTTATTCGCCGTCCTATATTTGCCATGGTGATCTCGATCATCATGGTGATCGTAGGCGTCGTGTCCATGCTCAGTCTTCCCACGGCGCAATATCCCGATTTGGTCCCGCCGGAAATTCAGGTGCGAGCCATGTATGCGGGCGCCGATGCCATTACGATGACGCAGTCGGTGGCTACACCCATCGAGCAACAGATGAGCGGCGTCGATCACATGAACTATATGTATTCGACGAACGCCAACAATGGTTCCACGGCCCTGACAGTCAATTTTAAAACCGGAACCAATCCAAACACGGATCAGATCTTAACGCAGTTGCGCTACTCTCAGGCGCAAGCACAGTTGCCAACTGCGGTTACGACTGCGGGTGTGACGGTGCAGAAGGCCGTGTCATCGCCGTTGATGATCTTCAGCTTGACCTCGCCGAACGGGGCCTACGACGCCAACTATCTGGCCAATTATGCCTACATCAATTTGGTCGATCAGCTCTCGCGTGTCGAAGGCATTGGCCGCGTACAGATTCTGGGTACCGCCCAATATGCCATGCGTATCTGGGTCAAGCCGGATCAATTGGCGAAGTTAGGCATTACTGTCACGCAGATCACGTCGGCTATTCAGGCGCAAAACGACGTTCACCCCGCCGGACAAGTAGGCGGCGAGCCTACCAACCATCCAGAGCAATTCACTTACGCTGTCCGTTCGGATGGCCGGCTTGTCACCGAGGAACAATTCGGCAACATCGTTTTGCGCGCGGCGGAGAATGGCCAAATTGTGCGTCTGAAGGATGTGGCGCGCATTGAGTTGGGTTCTCAGGACTACTCCATGCAGAGCCGCACCAATGGAAAACCCTCGGCAATGATTGCACTTTACCAGTTGCCCGGGTCGAATGCCGTGCAAGCGGCTAAAAATGCTCGTGCGGAGATGGATAAGCTGTCCGCGCGTTTTCCGCAGAATGTGACTTACATTGTAGCCCTGGATACAACCAAGGCTGTCAATGCGGGAATTCGCGAAATTGTTGAGACACTGGTCATTGCGCTGCTTCTTGTAATACTGGTTGTTTATCTCTTCTTGCAGAGCTGGCGTGCAACATTGATTCCCTTGCTGGCGGTTCCAGTCTCCTTGATTGGTACTTTTGCCGTATTTCCCGCGCTAGGCTTCAGTATCAATACTCTTTCGTTGTTTGGGTTGGTGCTGGCCATTGGCCTGGTTGTCGACGATGCCATCGTGGTTGTCGAAGCGGTCGAGCACCACATCGCAGAAGGCATGAGCCCAAAGGATGCGTCCTTTAAGGCAATGGAAGAAGTTGCCAGCCCGGTGATCGCAATTGCCCTGATCATGGCCGCCGTCTTCATTCCAACCGCATTTATTTCGGGCATCAAGGGACAACTGTACACGCAGTTCGCCATCACGATTGCGATCTCCGTTCTCTTTTCGGCTTTCAACGCCTTGACGCTCAGTCCGGCACTCTGCGCAATTCTGCTGAAACACAAGCAGACAAGAACAGGACCGTTGGGTGGCTTCTTCGCGTGGTTTAACCGAACGTTTGTGCGTGGCACCAATGCCTATGTGAAAACTTCTGGAATGCTGATACGCCGCTTTTCGGTAGCACTGGCGCTGCTGGTGGCTTTCAGTGTAACGGGCATTTTGATCGGGAACCGTCTGCCGACCTCGTTTCTGCCGGAAGAGGATCAGGGCTATATGATGGTCAGCCTGCAGCTTCCCTATGCGTCTTCGATGGCGCGTACATCGGAGGCAGCAGCTCAAGTGGAAGATGTTCTGCAGCATACCCCAGGCGTCCAGACAGTATCTTCGGCCTTGGGCTTCAATCTGGTTGCCGGAACACAAAACACGTACAACGCCTTCTTCTTTGTTGAGTTGAAGGACTGGGATAAGCGCAAGGGGAATGCCGAGCAATACGATGCGATCAAGCAGTCTTTGCAGCGTCTCCCCGGAACGGTGCGCAACGGCCTTGCCTTCTCAATTACACCGCCTGCAATTCCAGGCGTGGGTTCATCGGGCGGCGTCACTTTTGTACTGGAAGATCATTCCAGCAGTCAGAGTACAGATTATCTGGCAAGCAACACGGATCGCTTTATTGCCGCGGCTCAGAAGCGTCCTGAAATTGCGATGGCGCTGACGACGGCGCTGCCCCATGTGCCACAGATCAATGTGGAAGTGGATCGGGCCAAGGCCATGCAACAGGGCGTCAACCTAAGCGATGTATATCAGACGATGCAGACCTTCATGGGAGGCTATCTGGTCAACTACTTCAATCGCTTTGGCCGGCAGTGGCAGACCTACGTGGAAGCCGATGCGGATGCGCGATCGAACATCGACAATATCGGCCGCTTCTATGTGCAGTCGAGTAATGGAAACCGTGTTCCGCTCAGTGCGCTGGTGAACATCAAGCATATTTCCGGACCGGAATTCAATATGCGCTACAACGAGTACAACGCATCGCAGATCCTGGTCACAGGCGCTCCGGGTTACAGCTCCGGCCAGGTAATGGCGGCTCTTGAGGATGTCTTTCATCAAACGATGCCATCCGATATGGGCTATGACTACATGGGCATGTCGTATCAGGAGAAGGAAGCGCAAAAGGGCACATCATCCTTGATGACCTACAGCTTCTCGATCATCTTTGTCTTCCTCATCCTGGCGGCACAGTATGAAAGCTGGACATTGCCTTTCAGTGTGCTGTTGGGTACTCCGATGGCCATCTTCGGCGCATATCTGGCGTTGTGGTCTCGTTCTCTAGAAAACAATACGTATGCACAAATCGGTCTGGTGATGTTGATCGGTATGGCCGCAAAAAACGCCATTCTGATTGTTGAATATGCCAAGGCGCACCTGACTGCGGGTACACCGTTGGTTGAAGCCGCGCTTACAGGCGCCCGTCTTCGACTTCGCCCGATTCTGATGACGGCCTTTGCGTTCATTCTCGGTTGCGTCCCCCTGTGGGTGGCAACCGGATCGGGTGCACAGGCGCGACGGACATTGGGCACGACCTGTATTGGTGGCATGTTGGCGGCTTCACTGCTGGAGATCTTCCTGATTCCTGTGCTATTCGTGCTTGTGGAACGCGTAGCGCACCGCTTTAGCAAGGAGAAACTGTCCGTATGGACACAGCCTTTGCCAGAACCTACTCAGCCGGGAGGTGTGCAATGAAGATGTTGATCGCTACATACAATCTGACGAAGGCAACCGCTCTTATTGCAGCTTTGGCGCTGGCTGGATGCCACGTCGGTCCGAACTACAAGCGTCCGGCAGTGCCTACGGCTCCTACGTATCGTGGTGCCGAGGAGCCTGCCAAGGAAGTAACTGCCGCAGAGAATACTCCGCAACCCGATGTTCCAATGAAAAGTCTGGGTGATGAAAAATGGTGGAGCGTTTTTAGTGATCCACAGTTGCAGGAACTGATTCGCAAGGGTCTCGCACAGAACTACGACGTGCGTGTAGCGGCCGAGCGCATAATTCAGGCGCGGGCACAATTGGGTGTTGCCAATGCCGACCAGTATCCTTCGCTGGATGGAACATCCTCCTTTAGCAGTCAGCGCTATGCCAAGGGTGAAATGAGCAGCAACCCCGTCCTGACCAACTTTGGCAAGTTTGGTTTGTCTGCTTCGTGGACGCCCGACTTCTGGGGGAAATACCGGAGGGCTTCTGAGGCAGCACGTGCGCAATTGCTCGGTTACGAGTGGGCGCGCCGCGCCGTGCTTGATACGGTCATTTCCAACATCGCCACTTCGTACTTTCAATTGCGTACACTCGATATGCAATTGGAAATCAGCAAAAAGACTCTGGTTTCACGCCAGGATTCACTCAAGCTGACACGGACACTTGAATCGGGCGGCAATAGCTCTATGCTGGATGTCCGCGAGGCTGAGCAACTGGTCTTTGCTTCTCAGGCTCAGATTGCGGATTTGGAACGGCAGATCGAGCAGGAAGAAGACACACTCTCCACGCTGCTCGGCGATACTCCGCACTCCATTGCACGCGGCCAGAGCATCAACCAAGAACCTCTGCTTCCGTCGGTCCCATCTGGTGTTCCCTCCGAACTGCTTGAGCGCCGGCCAGACATTCAACAGGCAGAAGCCGCTCTGATTGCGGCCAATGCCGAGATCGGCGTCGCCCGTGCGGCTTACTTTCCACAGATTTCACTGACGGGCTCGGCAGGGACGGACTCCAATGCGCTTTCACGCCTCTTTACTGGCCCCAGCTATGCTTGGAACTATGGCCCGAGCTTGAGTGTGCCGATCTTCGATGCCGCACGGATTCGCAACAACGTACGTGTAAGCGAATCGGAACAACGTCAGGCGGTGCTCACCTATCAGCAGACAATTGCCAATGCTTTTCGCGATGTCTCCAAGGCGCTGGTTGCTTATCGCAAATATCGCGAGTATCGCGAGAACGAAGAACAGATCGTCACTTCAGCCGCTGATGCCTTGCATCTGTCGAAGATTCGTTACGAGCAGGGACAATCGTCCTATCTCGATGTATTAACCAACGACCGAACTTATCTGTCGGCGCAACTGGATTTGGCGACAGCCAAGCAGAACGAATTGCTTTCGCTTGTTCAGGTTTACGATGCCCTGGGCGGCGGCTGGCAGCAATGATTCCATTGTTGCCAGCCGCTTGGCGTCATGGTCTAGTTGAGCCTGAAAAAGTCACTTTCAGGCTCAACTAGCTAACCGTACAGGCCGTTCCGTTGAGCGAAAACGCTGCGAGGATTGAGTTGGTGCGGCAAAGTTGTAAAACCCCGCCGCACCCGGTGGAACTGACAGTTGGAAAGATTACGTTTCGAGGAGTCGTAGCTCCCGGAATCGGAACCAACTAAGGCAGAGGCAGCGTTTGGTTTTTCAACCTGTCCCAAGTTACGCCGGTCCAATTCGCCGAGGTATTCCCGTAAACGGCCAAGTGAGTTGCGCTCGGGTTCGTGCAAAGGGAAACTGTTGTATTGTCCTTGCACGATGTCCATGTCTGGCACAGCGAGTTGTTCGGATCCGTGGTCGCCGAACCAGTGCAACCATTGAAGTCCGCCCAGGTCTCGGCATTTACCATCGCACTCACGAGCGGGAGGCCCGTCGACGAAACGCCACCGTTATAGTTGATGAATGTAAAATCCTCCCCTTCATCCCACTCAACAATGGTGATTGGCCGCTTGAGGTTGGGGCACGAGCACGCTGTATTGTCCGAGGGCGTTAATGAGGTAACGCTCGATGCCGGGTTGGGCTCGGTTCCGGTGACGCAGCGGAAGTCAACGGCTGCCGCTGCCGCGATCACGTCGGAGGCTTCGCAGGCCATTCGATAAGTCATGGCACCGCCATTAGAGCCGCCACTGGCGTAAACGCGTGTGGCATCGAGGTTGGTATAGGCCTTGAGCCAGGTGATGATGTCCCGTGCGAACTGCACATCACCACTGACGCCTCCGCAGCAGTACCCCGCGTCCCAGGAGTTGGCCGGGTTGGCTGTTGAGGCCGACTCGGGATAAACAACGATGCAACCCTCGCTGTCGCACTTTTGTTTCCAGCCCGACGCACCCTCCTGCACGCTGCCGGTGCCACCGTACCAATGAAAATCGATAATCGCCGGCGTAGCAGTGCTTCCCGTGTAGCTGGTGGGGATGTGGACGATGAATGTGCGGGTCATCCCACTCGAGGTGATGCTCTCGTTGTAGTCGCCCGGCGCTAGAACTGGAATGGACGTCACCGTTAAGTTGATGGTCGTAGATGCGCTCAGCGAACCAGAGGTTCCAGTGATGGTGATCGTGCTCGTTCCAGCGGTAGCTGTGCTGCTGACCGTCAGAGTGAGCAGGCTGCTATTGTTGGCGGGGTTGGACCCGAAGGCAGCCGTTACGCCGCTGGGCAGGCCGGAGGCAGACAGAGTTACGCTGCCGCTGAACGGGCTGACATCGGTAATGGTGATGGTTTCGGTACCTTTAGCTCCTTTGGCGATCGACAGAGTGGACGCGGAAGGCTTCAGCGTGAAGCTGCCCGTGGATCCAGATGTTACCGACAAGCTGATGGTCGTAGTCGCGCTCAGTGAGCCGGAGGTTCCAGTAATGGTGATCGGGCTGGTTGCCACCGCGGCCGAGCTAGAGGCCGTAAAGGTAACTAAGCTGGAGCCGGTGGTGGGGTTGGAGGTGAACGCGGCACTTACACCTGTGGGCAGCCCCGAGGCGGCTAGAGTTACAGCGCCGCTGAAGGGACTTACATCGGTCACCGTGATAGTGTCGGTGCCACTGGTACCTTTGGCAATCGACAGCGAGGATGCGGACGGAGCCAGCGTGAAGCTGCCCGTAGACACGGTGCCGTTGCAGGCGACTCCGTTGATAGCGAAGTTGGTAGGGATAGAGTTGGTGACACCGTTCCAGGTTCCGTTGAAGCCGAATCCGGAGTAACTGCCGCCGGCGGGTATGTTCTCCCAGGATTGGCCAGCCTGCTCACTCACTGTAACATTAGCGCCGCTCTGCAAAACAGATCCGTTCCAGGAACTGGCAATGGTCTGTCCGTTCGCGAAGGTCCAGGTGAGCGACCAGCCGGTGAGAGCTGTCGTTCCCGTGTTGTTGATGGTAATGGTTGCTCCGAAGGCGCTGGAGTTCTGTGGCGAGATTGTGTAGACGACAGTGCATGCGGTTGAAGCGAATGCGGTTGGCGCAACAAGAATGATGAGTAAAGTTGCAAGTACAGTGATGTACTCACGCAATCGCTGAACGCTTGAGCGGTAGCAGGAGGAATTGAGACGATGCGACATGGTTTCTCCTTTGGTGAGCTATCTAGTTAACCGTGCAGGCCGTTCCGTTGAGCGAGAAGGCCGTGGGGATTGCGTTGGTGGTGCCATTCCATGTGCCGTTGAAGCCGAATCCGGAGTAACTGCCGCCGGCGGGTATGTTCTCCCAGGATTGGCCGGCCTGTTCGCTCACCGTGACGTTGGCTCCGCTCTGCGATACGGTTCCATTCCACGAGCTGCTGATGGTTTGTCCGTTGGCGAACGTCCAAGCCAAAACCCAGTTGCTCAGAGCGGTCGTTCCGCCGTTCTTGATGGTGATGGTTGCTCCGAACTGGCTCGAGTTTTGCGGGCTGATCGTATAGGTTACGGCGCAGGCGCCGCTGCCGCCCGAAGTTACCGAGAGCGTGAAGTTAGTGGTTGCCGTCGTGCTGCCCGAGGTTCCGGTGACGGTCACCGTGAAGGCGCCCGTGGTGGCTGTGCTGCTGGCCGTCAAGGTCAGAACGCTGGCGCTGGTGGAAGATGCCGGGCTGAACGAAGCCGTCACGCCGCTGGGAAGTCCCGATGCGGTAAACGTTACGCTGCCGGTGAATCCGCCGATGTCTGTTACCGAGATGGTGTCGGTGCCGCTGGTGCCCTGTTTGATGGACAGGTTGGATACCGAAGGAGAGAGACTGAAGCCTGTTGTTACCTTGGGATTAACGGTGAGCGCAATCGCAGTGCTTGCCGTCGTGCTTCCCGAGGTTCCCTTAATGGTGACCGTCGAATTCCCGGTGGTGGCCGTGCTGCTGGCGGCGAACGTGACCACGCTGGAGCTGGTGGACGACGTTGGACTGAACGAAGCCGTCACGCCGCTAGGCAATCCCGATGCGGTAAACGTTACGCTGCCGGTAAATCCATTCACATCCGTCACGGAAACGGTGTCCGTCGCGCTGCTACCCTGAGTTACAGCGAGTGTGGAGGCCGAGGGGGCTAGCGTGAAGCTGGGGGTCGTTATGGTATTTGCCTTTGAGATCGCCAAGCCGAGTTGCCAGGGAATCGAGCCGTAGGGATCGTTTTGATACGCCGATTGACTGGCTCCCTGATAGAGAAACCTAAGATTGTCGGGGTTGATCGAATCGGTCTGGTCGTTGCCATCGATCAGCATACCGCCACTGCTGAATGAGGTGGTCCAAGGAGTGACACCACTTTCAAAAGTCGTGTTGTTAATACCCAAGAATGGAGTCGAAAAGCTGGCAGTATCGCCAAGATCGTGCCAGGTGCCGCCTAAACTATTTGCCCACAAGGCTCGGAAGTAGCGTCCGGTGGATCCGAGAGCCTCAATGTTGGCCAGATACCCGCCGGTTCCCTCCACTGTGTAAACATTATCGGCCTCGAACATGGCGAACTGGGAATCCGAAGCGACGACCTCCGCGGCGCTCCAGCCGTTGGGGAAGTTGCCGATGGGGGTCGAGGAGCGATAGAAGTTACCATTGTCGGCGCATTGGAACAGATAGCAATCGGTGGAATCGCAGATGATCCAGGGGTCAATCCCGCTCACCCCAGAGGGCATTTGGACATTGAGGCTCTGCTGAGCACTCCAGTTCAAGGGCTTGGTGGGATCGCTGTTGGTGGAGTAACTCGTGCCCCACTCGGTGATCAGATACCACTTCTTCTGCGGGGCGAAATAGAATATCTGCGGTGCCGTACCACCAAGGTTCAGGAAAGTCGGTGTTGCCGTGGCGGCATCGCTCCAGTCTTCGGCAACGTTCAGATACTCCATGCCGTAAGAGCCAGCGCTGTTGACGGTAGAGGCGTAGATGACCCACCGGCCGTTGTAGAGGACGGCCGATGGATCTTTGACCGCAATGATGTTATGGGTGGCATCGGACTTAGCGCTGATGATTGGGCCAGTCGATGTCCATGAATACGATGAGGCAAATGGAGGCGTCTGTGTAACGGCAAACGAACTACCGAGGCCGAGCAGCCCGCAGAGCGCGATTGCAAACCGAGCGAGAGGTTTCATTGGAGAACTCCTTGTAACGCGGCGAAGCAGGTTACTGACCCACTCCGCCGCGCCTTCATGCTGTGGCAACGGGATGTTGCGTGAGCTATCTAGTTAACCGTGCAGGCCGTTCCGTTGAGCGAGAAGGCCGTGGGGATTGCGTTGGTCGAGCCGTTCCATGTGCCGTTGAAGCCGAAGCCGGAGTAACTGCCGCCGGCGGGTATGTTCTCCCAGGATTGGCCGGCCTGTTCGCTCACCGTGACGTTGGCTCCGCTCTGCGATACGGTTCCATTCCACGAGCTGCTGATGGTTTGTCCGTTGGCGAACGTCCAAGCCAAAACCCAGTTGCTCAGAGCGGTCGTTCCGCCGTTCTTGATGGTGATGGTTGCTCCGAACTGGCTCGAGTTTTGCGGGCTGATCGTATAGGTTACGGCGCAGGCGCCGCTGCCGCCCGAAGTTACCGAGAGCGTGAAGTTAGTGGTTGCCGTCGTGCTGCCCGAGGTTCCGGTGACGGTCACCGTGAAGGCGCCCGTGGTGGCTGTGCTGCTGGCCGTCAAGGTCAGAACGCTGGCGCTGGTGGAAGATGCCGGGCTGAACGAAGCCGTCACGCCGCTGGGAAGTCCCGATGCGGTAAACGTTACGCTGCCGGTGAATCCGCCGATGTCTGTTACCGAGATGGTGTCGGTGCCGCTGGTGCCCTGTTTGATGGACAGGTTGGATACCGAAGGAGAGAGACTGAAGCCTGTTGTTACCTTGGGATTAACGGTGAGCGCAATCGCAGTGCTTGCCGTCGTGCTTCCCGAGGTTCCCTTAATGGTGACCGTCGAATTCCCGGTGGTGGCCGTGCTGCTGGCGGCGAACGTGACCACGCTGGAGCTGGTGGACGACGTTGGACTGAACGAAGCCGTCACGCCGCTAGGCAATCCCGATGCGGTAAACGTTACGCTGCCGGTAAATCCATTCACATCCGTCACGGAAACGGTGTCCGTCGCGCTGCTACCCTGAGTTACAGCGAGTGTGGAGGCCGAGGGGGCTAGCGTGAAGCTGGGGGTGACGGTGGAACCGGTTCCAACAAAAGTCGTGATACTCTGCGCCGGCAGCGAATAGGTGAAGGAGTCGTTCGATACGCTAACAGCAGAGAGTTCTGCCAACTGGTTGGAAGCCGAGGTCTGATACGGTGTAACCGAGGTCACGGTAGCGCCCGACATGTCAAAGGAAATGTTCGAGGAAGAGCCGTTGGAATTGATGGCTACGATCACATAGTTGTTATTCCCTTTGTAAGACGTGACGTAGACGCCCGAGGTTGGATTGTTGTTGGCTCCGGTCATCACATAACCTGGCCGTACAAACTTCGAGTACTGACCCAGGGCATAGGCAAAGTAATTCGGGCTATCTCCGTTCAACAACGTTTCCGTCCACCACCAGACATAGGCGTTGTACTGGGCAATCGCCATGGACTGATGGAATTCCTCGGCCGCCAAAATGGCATCGCCGATGGTTGGCTGCGATCCCGATGGATTCAGATAGTGCTCGGTCTCCCAAACATCCTTGCCCTTGTTCTTCGCATTGGTGTAATAGTACGGAGCCTGTCCATACAGGTGGCCGGCGACGATCGAAACGTAGCCCACCGCATTGGCATCGTTCAGCGTCGGATCGGACATATCGGTATTGAAGCTATCGGCCTCCGGCATCATCAGCTTGGTGTTGATTTTGCCGCCTTCCCGGGCGATGAAGGCATCCATCTGCGCACCGCTGTAACCGCACGACTCGTAGTCTGGAAGAAAGTTCGGCTCATTCTGCACGGAGATGGCATAGAGATTCACGCCGCCGGCCTTCTGGTAAGCGATGTACGTATTCAGATAGTTGGCGAAGTTGTCGTAGTCGCTGGTAATTAGTTCGCCGTCGTCAACGCTGCCATTGGTCTTCCAGACCGCGGGCGGGGTCCAAGGGGTGGCGAAGACGATCACTTGCGAATTGATGGACTGCGCCTGTTGCGCGTTGTTCAGTTCGGTTTGCCAATTGGAGCCGCCAGTGGTGGAACTCGGGTCGATGCGTTGCCGCACGATGGTAAAGCCGACCTGGCCCGTGCCAACGCCAAACAGGTTATGAGCCTGCGTCGAGTTCAACACCGGTTGCCAGGCCGTCGAGGCACCGAATCCGCGGATCGTCTGGTAGGTTGTGTTGAAGTTGATGTCGTCGGCAGTCTGCGCGCTGGCCATGGCGGCAGCGAGCATGAATGTCGAAAATGCTGTGCAGATCATTCGGAAATTCATGATGAACCTACTCCTTGATGGGTTGTGAGGTTGTGGCGCGTGGCCAAATTGCGCAAAGACTTCGTCTCGGCGCATTGATAGCACCCTGAGCGTCATCGTGTTGGCGATCTGGTCTTTGTTCGTGTCGCAGGTGGCGCGGGCAGGGCCCTGGGTTGGACGGGAAAGACTGCCACCTGACTGGGCCGCAAATTTACGGCGTCCAGAATACTAAATCGATAATCTAAAGTACACAATAGTAGTCTTCAAGAAACACTTAGGTAATACCCAAGTAACGTTATCTCTTTTGTTGCATCATTCTTCAGATCGCATTCGGAGCCTTTTCTTGATGCCCACGACGACTACCTGCCGTATACTTTCGCCTTCTATTTAGACAGATTCCCGATCTGAATGTCGCCGGTTCGATCCCGGTCTCCCGCTCCATAAGATCAACAGATTGAATAGGCTGTCTGCTATTTGCGCTCCATGCACATGACGATCATCTTTTTCACCGGTCCAATGGCAGCAGGCAATAGGCGCTCGGCGGTTGACTGTCGATCATGGTTCTGGTCTATATCGAGCGTAGTGCTGCACGGAGACCGCCCAACTGGTTTTCCGCCAGATTCCCTGCATACGAGGATTTACCGCCTCCATGCATCGCAATCTTTACACCGGAATAACATCGACAGATCGAGCGATTGCGATCATGCAACGATCGGCATCCCGTATTTCATCCGGGAGCCGTATGTTTCTGGCAGAAATTCCTGATATTAATCGTCCGGGCAGACTTTGAGGCGTTCCGGGGCGGAGGGGGCTTTCTTTTGCGGCGAGGGATTCGGCGTAGGTGTCAAAATACCTTCCGGACCCATATCGATGATCAGGCTCTTGCCGGTAAGTTCTACACGATGCTTGCCAGCGGATGAGTACTGAGCAAAGCTGTAAATCGCTGCAGTATCGCCCTTCAGCTCAAGATAAATATGAAAGTTTTGACCGGGGACAAACTCCCAGGCATGAAATTGCACCTTGCCTTTAGGGCCTTCGCTGAAGTTACAACGGCCTTTGGCGCCAAACCAGGTTTCGGCGTCCATCTGGCCAATTTTTTGCGCGTCTTTTTTGTCGCTCACAATGACCACGTCGAAGGGGATGACGCTGTCGGTATTGGCGTCGGCGGCGACGTGGCCTTGCAGATCGAGATAGGGCGCCAGGCCAACTGCTTTTTTGAGAGGCGCTACCGGCTGTTTGAGCAGGCAGCCTGTCAGCAAAACGGCTGGCGATAGTAAAAGGACGGCAAGATAGGCACGCGGAGTCATGGGCCAACCTCCAACGGGGTCCGACCAAGTTTAACTCAATGGAGCTGAGTGCATGCGGATATCATTGGATGGGAACCAAAAACGCTATTGACCGCATCGCTGTGATAAGCCAAAGTAATTCTTCATAAGGGATCATTTGTTTGGCGGCTAGCCAAAAGAGGGAGGCGAAATGCATTTCGACTCCAGTACGGCGGCCCTGGCCTTTCAGGCTCAAGCTGGCGATGCCGGCGCGCAGTTCCGGCTGGGCGTGCAGTTCTTGCTGGGCGATCCGGGAGAGCAAGATCTAGTGGCGGCTTATCGCTGGCTGGCGCTGGCCGCGTCCAATTGCCATTCTGGCGCGCAACGGTTGTTGGTTCATCTGGAGTATTTCCGCCCTGCCCCTTCATCTGAATCGCTATGGCACCGTATAAGACGAGTTCTTTCTGTTCGAGCTTCTTGGCTAAGCGGACATCTTGTTGGCCGGCGGCGTAAGGACAGCGCTTTCAACGCGGTTGTGGGCGCGGTATGATCGATGCGGTAAATGGCGCCGAGTTTGATCGCCTGCTGCGTAAAAAATGGCAGGCGGCCTTCGGACTCGCCCAGCGAAGCGCAAAGAAATTTGTGTATGCAACCCGAAGGAAAAGACGGGCTCGCCAGATTCTTTTCTTGGTGTATTGGATTGGAGCCGCGCTGGGGGCAAGCTGCTTGTTCTTCGCTGTTCTGAGCCTACCGGTGCTGGCCGCGCTGGCTTTTGCTGCTGGAGTTATTGTTCGCTGGCTGGCGTATCGCGTCACGCTAAGCAGACTGCGCGTCACGCGGGAGATAACGAAATTCGCGGCGTTTGACTACGATGGTGCAAGGATTCAGTGTTCGTTCAACGAGCCTGCATTGCTTCGCGCGGTTGATCCTTGGACGGGCCGGTGGCTTTCGGCGCTGCTTGCATGGGCTATCTGCGGTCATTGGTTGGGCGGAAGACAAGTAAACTTTAGCGTGCTTCCTCCAGTCACTTTGCACGTGCCGCTTGTGGCGTACATTGTAGCTTGCGGGTTAATAGCGTTGCCTTATGCTTTCTTCATTTTATTTATGCTTGTTCCGGGATGGCGCAAACGTTGGTCCAGGCAAGCCAAGGCCGTGATCGAAGCGCGCGCAGCCGCGGCGTTGGTTGGGGTCGAGGGGCCGATAGAACTGGATGGTCTAGAGGTAGGGGCGGCGGCGCTGTGGCAGCAGTTAGATGCTGAAGATGTGGGAACTTATCGGGAAGCAATACGCAGGTGGTTGCGCGAGCATGCTGCGGAGGCCGTGATCGCTCCGGAAAGCACTCAGGCATTGCTTGCAACCGTGACGGAACTGGCGCGTCTGGATATGGGGCACCTAGGCGGGGCGATAACAATCTATCGCGAAGTAGAGAAACGCTTCGCGGAAGCTGGAATGTTGACACGTGTTCTGCGGGATGAGGTTTTAGTTCAGCGATGCAGACGGCTTGAGCAAGAGCTCCAAAGAATGCGAGTGATGCTTTACGGGCGTAACTGGGAGGCGGGGGACAAGCGGTCCAAACAATTGCAGCGTGAACTGGAGGAGTTCGCCGAGGAGCTGTTTGGCAGGGTGCGGCTGCTGGCTAACTCTACCACTCACGTATCTCTGGCAGCCTGTGCCGATCCTTATCGCCTATTAGGCGTGGATGCCAATGCTCCCTTATCGTCGATCAAGAGGGTGCGGCAAAAGCTGGCATTGATCTATCACCCAGACACGGGTGGGGAAACCTGTAATGCAGTGAAGATGGCCGAGTTGAACGCCGCTTACGACGCCTTGGTACGGGTGCGATCCGGAAGCCGAGGCGCTGGGTAGCGTCGTCTACAACGGGATGTTTCTTGGCTGAAACGATTTCGCGCCCATTGCGGCGCAAGAGCGGAAATGCCGCGATTCACAAGCTATCTTGTGTTTTTTGTTGACTTGAGCCGGAGCCGCGTGTCACTCTTACTGCGATCCCGGGCAGGATAAAAATGACAGCGCCAATGCTTATTCATCTGCCGGAACTTATCGAGTGGCATGAAGGAATGCTGCTGACTCCTCAGCATTTTCAAGAACTAACTGCCCGCTCGGAGTTATTGACGCACTTGATGTATAGCTGTTGCGCCGCCTACGGCTGGGGGGTTCTGGATTTAAAGCTCGATGAGAACGCCCTAGGGAGCGGAGTCTTGCGTCTGCTCCGGGTAGAAGCGGTGCTCCCGGATGGCCTGCTGGTTCTTGCTGGCGCGGAACATGACGCCGAACTGGTCTTCGATCTGAATAAAATTACGGGAGCACGCGCGCGGATTTATCTGGCCGCGCCGAGCGATAGCGCGGTATTTCAGCGTTCGGATTATGGCCGCTACCAGGGCGTAATTTTGGGCGAAAACTTGACCGCGGATGGAGTTTCAGAGGCTGCTCCAGTGGCGATTCCACGCTTACGGCCGCGGCTGAAGCTGGTTGGCGACGAAGCAGACTTAGTGGGCACCACCTCGATTCCATTGGTCGAGTTCGCCAAGCGGGGAACGGTTTTCACACAGACCGGCTACATCCCTCCACTGTTGCGCATTGGCCAGGGTTCGCCAATCAGCGACCTATGCGCAAAGATACGCAAACATGTGCGCAACAAAGCGACGGAGTTAGCCAGAAATTTAAGTCCTGGCGCCAAGAGCGCCGATCTGGCAGCCGTTTGTGAGTTGCAGTGGCTGGTTTCTTCGCTGCCGTTTCTCGAGGCCGTGTTGAGCAGCGACCAACTGCATCCATTCCCGCTGTATTTGGCCCTCGTGTCGCTGGCGGGAAACGTGGCCTATTTGAGCCATGCGCGCGTACCGCCTGTGTTGACTCCCTATCGCCACCATGAACTTCGCGCCTCCTTCGAAGAGGTGGCAGGATTTATTCAACTGGCGATGGCAGAGGGTTTTGTCGATCGCTGGGTCCGCGTCGAGTTCACGCTGACGGGCAGCGCGGAGCGGAAAGCGGGCACAGGCCAGCCAGTGCGCGAGCTGTGGTACGAAATCGCGCCGGGTATCGAGGCCGTTTTGGGCGCCAAGACCGACCTGAAGGCTCCCTATTTGGGTCTAATGCTGCGCGCCTCGGCCGGCATGAGTACAGAGGCGCTGATTGACTGGGGGCAAAGCTGTTTGCTGGCTACCGCGGATATGATCTCCGATCTCGAAGTCAGCCGCAGTTTGGGCGCCACCTGCGAGTGGGTGAGCGTACTCGACGATCTGGTTCCCGATGCCGATTCTGTTCTTTTCCGTGTGAAAAACGACCCGCGCTGGATTCAGCCGGGTAAACCGCTCATCTTGAAACCCGCGCGCCAGGAAAAGCGTTTTCCCGAGACGGCAACATTGTTTGTTCCCAAGCAAACTGTCAAATAACCCAATCATCAAAGCCGCTAAATCATGTTTGAACAGGCTCAGAATACGGACCCGTTATTGCGTCAGTTTCACATGTTCTACATGGAAATTGAACGTCTGCGCGAAGTGGCCGAGGGGCGGCCGGCGGAGGTGCGGGCAGAAGCGGTTCCTGTTTTGTTGCCGGTAGCCAGTGCGGTTTCGCAACCGGATCTATCCGCTAACGATGCGGTTCGCGCTTTGGTGAAGGCGCAGCCAGGAGATGATAAAGCCGTTTCCCTCGCAGGGGAACCGATCGATCCGGTTACATTGCGCGTATGGCAGGATATGGCGCAATACCTGGACCAGAAGCTGTATGAGGCCCGAACCATGGCCAATCAGCTTTCGCGCGATTTGATGGAGGAACTGGTTTACATCTTCGCGGCCTTCTCCGACGAGACATTTCTTTGCCTTGTCCAATGGCCAGGCCGCGATTATTGGCGCAATCACTTGATGGAGATGCGCCTCTTCGGGAGCCGGATCTCCGGGCAAGTGATCTTCAGCCGGATCGACAATCTGCTTTCCCGGCAGGATTTCGGCGCCGATGAAATCTGCGCAATTTATCTGACGATCCTGGCACTGGGCTTCCGAGGCAGATTTCTGCGCGAGCCGGAGATCGTGGACAACTATCGCCAAAGGCTTTTTGACCGCTTGCTACTGAATCATCCCGATCTATACAACGAAAGCCAGCGCCTATTGCCGGAAGCATACCGGCACACCGTGGTTGAAGGCGCTCCGGTGCGTTTGCCCGAGCCGAAGACCTGGTGGTTGATCGTCGCATCGATTGTTGGAATATGGCTGATCCTATCCACAGCCGCATGGTTGGTGCTTACCACGCCGGTACGCGCCGATTTGAAGCGGACATCGCAATCGCTGAGCCGGTTGATGGCGCGGCAAAGCAACGTTACCGCAAGCACAAGCTGGCAAGCATGGCCGCTGACGTTGCAAGACAACGCCTATCGGGTTGACCTGCGCGATCCACTAACGCCGCGGAGCGTTGGCACCGGCGAGAATGCGGGCAGCCCCGTGGTCTCGTTATTGCTCGCTGTTACTGGAGAAGGGGATGCCGGTAAAGCCGCTGTGCTGCAGGAGTGGTTAAGGCGCGGCGCCGTGGCCTTTGCGCAGGGCAGTGGAGAACCCAGCCTGAAAAGCCGCCCCATCCAATCGGTTCAACCGTGGCGCGCACCGGCCAACGGGCCAACGGTTTCCTCCGGAGCGCAGTTCTTTTTAATTGCAGCGCCGTTGGATCTGGCGGAACTCAACCAGCATCCTCAACTCGTTTTTCCCGTGGATGAAAAGACACCCCGGCAAATCAACGCGGTGACACTCTACATTCCCCGGCAAGTTGCAACGGACGCCCCATGAAAGCGATGCCAGGCAATCGACGGCAAAGAACGATGCGTACAGGAAGGATCGTGCAATGAGTGGATACTTGCACAATTCGACGATCCTGGGTCTGCTGTTGGCGGCGGCGTTGCTTGTTGCCGTGGCGCTGCTGGTGGTGGCTGTGGTTCTGCTCCTCAGATCGAGGAAAAAAGAGGCGGCGGAGGAAGTAAAAACCGGACAGGCAGAGTTGGCCAAAGAGTTACTGGCCGGAGCCGCGGAGATGACGGCGAGTTTTCGCGAGGCCTTGCAGCGGATGAGGGCGCGCAATCCTGTTTGGGGGTATCAATATAAAGCTCCCTGGTATGTATTGGTGGGTGAAGCTGCTTCGGGCAAGAGCCGGATTGCCGATCAACTGTCTGGGTTGAACGCCGGGGAGGCCGTTTCCGGAGAAGGCGAATATACGCCGCGTTGGCTTCTTCTCGATCGCGCCGTAGTGATCGATTTGCCGGGCCGGTCATTTCAACCATCGCCCGCGGTGGCAAAAGAAGAGGGCGGGAAGGATGTTGCGGGCCTGCCGGCGCCGGAATTTGCGGCGGCGCAAGTGGCATGGAAAAGTTTTTTGCGCCACACGGTTCGCTTCCGTCCGCGTGAGCCGTTGAATGGACTGATTCTGACTGTCTCTGCGGACGAACTGCTGGAGGCCGTCTCCGACCCGGATCATCAGCGCCGCATGGCCAAGATTGTCGCGATCGCCCAGCGCATGGACGAGGTGCAGCAGGCCACGGGGCTCACTCTGCCGGTGTACGTGCTGATCACAAAGTGCGACCGGCTGCCCAGCTTCCAGGCCTTTTCGCGAATGTTGTTTTCGCAGCACAAGCCGGGGGCTGGCGAACCATCTTCCCATCAAAACAACGAATATCAAGACGATCTTTTCGGCTGGTCTAACCCATATTCTTTGGAACAAGAATATTCGCCTGCCTGGGTGGAAGAGGCTTTTGCTTCGCTTCGTGCCGTTCTGCTGGGCCACCAGTTGAAGATGCTCTCCCAGTGCCGGTCGGCGGACGAAGCCGATAAGATTTTTCTTTTTCCCTTCCATTTGCAAAAGTTGCAGGCTCCTCTGCAGGTGTTGCTGAATCGGGTTTTTCGCAATACTGCGTTGCATGCTTCGCACCGGCTGCGCGGCATTTATTTTTGCGGGGAAGCGCAGGCGCAAGAAGAGAAGAAAGCGGAGGGTAAGCTGCTGGGGCCGCCGGTGAGAACCCCGCTGCTGACGCCTCCGGCGCTTGCCGCGGGCCGGCTTTGCTTCATGCAGAATCTCTTCGAATACAAGATTTTTCCAGAGCGCTTTTTGGCTTCGCCTGTGGCGCGCTTCCGCGGCATGGGCAATCGATCTGTTCTGGCCGCGCGTTTGGTGGCGTGCTTTTTAGTGATACTGCTTGGCCTGGGAACCTTTCAAGCCTGGGCGCGCATCGCGAATTTGCAGCGGCAATCGATGATCCCGGTCCTCGATTTGCTGACGCAAAGTCTGGACAATATCGCGATGAGTTCCAACGCCGACGTGAAGCCGGCCGCCGACTTGCTCAACATGCTGGGGGCTACGCATGAAAGCGAATACTATTCGCTGGTCATGCCATACTCCTATCTCGATATCGATGGATTGCATCGCAATTTGCACCGCACCATGGAACGCACCTTTGAAGTGGTGATTCTGCGGTCCTGTCAGGATGCGCTGCAGCGCCGTATTACGGCGCTGATGAACTATGTTCCCCGTGCGGCGGCCGCCAACACGTCAACCGCCGAACATATGGCCGGAGACGCCTGGGCGATCGATGCCTCTTATCTTGAATTGCAAAACTATCTCTCATCGTTGAAGGAATTGAACCAAAACATCGAGCGCTACGGCGTGGTAAGCGGCGCTGGTTCAGGTAGCTTTGTGCAATTGAACAGCCTGCTGCATTATTTAGGTGGCCGCGGATTACCCGACGATAGCCGCCTGGCGCAGGACCCATACTATCGCCGCTTGTTATTGGACGCAGCCTGGGAGGGGCTGCGCATTCCCTCCAACTACGACAGCACAACCGCGACCATTACCCGGCAATTGATCGATGGTTTCTACCGCAGTTGGCTGGACGCGAACCCTCTGGTGGCTAGGGTGCAGACGGTAGCCGGGAATCAAGGCATAGGACTGTTTAGCTCCTCGCAAGCGCTGCCGTCGAACGAACAACTTCGCCTCTTCGTCGGCCAGGAGAAGGCGCTTGACAGCCAGTTGAACGGCGGAGCATTTGATTGGATTGCCGAGGACTTTACCCGGGAGCGGTATCCCGCGCTGAGTGGTGAACTGAACGGAATTTCATTTGCGGATCGCGAGTTTACCGATGGCATAGCGGCGAAGGGTGACGAGCACCTGGAAACATTGCGCACCGAGTTGGAGACGGCGCCGCCGGTCTTGGAGACGCAGAATGGCGAGATCCGGGTGGCCGGGCAGGTGCGCGAGCTGGCCTCTGTGCTCGATTCGTTGCTGGGATATGAGTTGATGGCCAGCGAGTCGAGCGGACCGGCAAGCGGCAATTGCCGCCTTCTTCCTGCGGGAACGATTTGGAATCATTCTGAATTGAACAAAGCCGTGCAGATGGACGCAACCCGCGCCAAGATCGAAAGCGATCTGTTGATCTCGCTCCCCAGTCCCTATCGCGAGCAACTGCGCAACCTGGTGCGCAGCCGTACCAGCTCTGCGATCTTCCATGACTTGCAGGGGGCGACGTTGGCGATTCCACGGACACCGGAAGGCGATCCATCGCTGGACGTCGAACTGCAAAACTTTTCTTCTTCCCTGGATCTACTGAAACAGATTGGCGACGATTTGACGGCGTTGCATGCTACGGCCGAACTTTCCTGCCTGAATCGATCGCAACTTCGGCAGGCGAATGAGTTGCTGGCGCGCGTCAATGCGCAGTTGCCCAGTTTGTACAGCCCGTCAGTTACAGTGGATACGATACGCGATGGCCAATTGCTTTCGCTCAAGCTATACGGGGTTTCTAGCGCCGAGGAACTGGAAACCTATCTCGGCACGGAGCGGCAGAAGATAGAAACGTTGGCGGGCGAAGCTGCTCCGCTGGTCCAGTGGCTATCGAGCGCGGGAGGGCATTCCGATATCGTGACACGCTGGCGCATGATCTCCCGCGATGTTTCCGCGCTTCAGGCCAAAAAGCCTGGCAACGCGATACAGAGCCTGGAGAATTACATCACCGGCGATCTAGATAAAGTAACCCCGGCGGAAAATTGCCGAACGGCGTCATTGAACCCTTCCAACGATATTTTTCTCGCTGTGCGCACGCAATTGGCGCAAACCGCGGTTTCCAGTTGCCACCAGCTCGCGGTAGCGCACTTCAATGCGATGGCTACTGAGTTTAACAATCACTTGGCAGGACATTTTCCTTTTTCTACGGGATTGGACCTGCGCGCTGGAGCAGAAGCCTCGCTCTCGGATATTGCATCGTTCTACCAAAAATATGACCTCGATAGTCCAGGATTGGCCGAGGTGCTGCCGCAAGTGGCCGCGAACTCTGACGAGGCGCTTGCGTTTTTAAAAGCAATGGAAACGGCCCGTCCGCTTGTCTCCGGCTCCGCGGCATTGCCAGACCCAGCGCTTGGCATCGAGGTGAAGTTCCGTGCCAATCGCAGCCATGAGATGTTGGGCGACCGGATTGCCGGGTGGAGGCTTGAGATTGGCCAACGCGCCGTCGAATCTTCTTCTGAGTTGAGAGAAATGCCGCCCCTTACCTGGACGGCTGGCGATCCTGTCCGGATGACGCTGCGCTATGCCAATAACGCGCCTGAAATTCCTGCGGAATCCAATCCATCGGCCGCCGCCGAAGTGAAAGAAAGTAGCGTGATCTACACCTATACGGATGCCTGGTCCATTCTGGCTTTTTTGCGCGATCATCGTCCCACTTACGCGGATACGCGAAATATCTGCCAATTCCGCATACCTAACAGGTTTGCCACGGCGAGCAATGCCGCGAATCCCTCCGATACGGTGGTTTTTCTGCAGATGTCGCTCATCCCCGTGGGGACGAAGACCGGCGCCGCGGCGTTGCCTGTGCCGGTTTTTCCTGCCAGCGCGCCAACCCTTACGCTGAAAAATCTCTCTGGAGAAGAATGATGAGCCGCGCGAAAATTCAGGAATGGAACGATTGGGATCGTCTGCTGGCGCCGATTAGCGAGGAAAGTCCTTGCGGACAATCTTTGCGTTACGAAGGAACCTACGACGAGGTGCGTGAAGCCCGGCGCGAAGATGACCCAAAACTACCGCAAGGTGTATGGCAGACCGAATTGAAATACGCCGATTGGCAGCATGTAGAGGCCATTTGCACGGCGGCCCTGGAAAGCAAGAGCAAGGATTTGCAAATTGCCGCCTGGCTACTCGAGGCTTGGATTCAACTGGATGATTTTGCCGGCGCCGCGCGAGGACTGGAGTTGATCCGGCGTTTGTGCGTGGAAGATTGGGAGCGTCTTTATCCTGAATTGCAACAAGATCCAGGGCCGCGGCAGGCGGTTTTCCAGTGGATCGACGAAAAGCTTTCACGCCGGCTGCGCATGACGGCGTTGACGCATCCGGAAATCGAAGGCATTCCGGCTTACACACTCGCCGATTGGGACGTGGCGATGCGCAATCCGGAGGCAGCGGGCAGGGAATCGGTCATTACCGTTAGTAAATTCGAACAAAGCGCCAATTTAACTCCATATGATTGGTTTCAACAACTGGATTGCGACCTGCGCAAAACGTTGGAGACAGCCCAGGCGCTCGAAGCGGTATTGGACGAAAAGATGGGCCTGCAATCCCCTGGATTGGCTCGATTCAGAGCCGAGTTGAAGGCCGCGTCTGAATTGACGGAGACGATGTTGGCGGCCGCGCGCGCGAATTTGCCGGCGCCGACGCAAGCCTCGCTGGCGGCCAGCGGCGGCCAGCCGCAGCCTCTGACAGAATGGGAGAGAGCGATGGAACAGAGCGATATCGGCGGCGATCAGGTTGCGGGATTGCGCCTGGCGACGCGGTCCGACGCCTACAGGCTTCTCGAAGAGATTGCAAAGTTTTTGCATCAAAACGAGCCTCATAGCCCTACTCCGTATCTGCTGCGCCGGGCGATTGCCTGGGGGAATATGCGTTTTGACGAACTGCTGCCAGAGTTAGTGAAGGATCGTGGCGAACTAAGTGAGATTATGAAGCTGCTGCACCTCGATCAAGCTCCGGACCGCCCGGCTTAAAAGCGGAAAGATGCCTGTGCAAAAAATATTCTAGAAACTTCAAAGTTATTCTGCTACACTCGTCCTGCTTGTGAATTTGCAGTAACATTCTCCGGTTATTTCCCCAGACTTAGGGCTGCGTTGATCACCGAAAACCATATAAATGTGGTGGGCTAGATTTCTCGCCCGCGGAAATGAGGGTTTTCATGGCTGAGAGCGTGCAGCACAAACTTGACCGCGTGCGTCCGCCACGGGTTCAGATCACTTATGACGTGCAGATTGGCGATGCCTTTGAAGTGAAGGAATTGCCGCTTGTCGTCGGTGTTTTGTCCGGCCTTTCCGGACAGTTGCCTGCCGACAAGACGGCGCCCCGTCTGCGCGACCGGCAGTTTGTTGAAATCGACCGGGACTCTTTCCGCGAGATCTTCGCCAAGATTGGCCCACGCTTATCGTTCAAAGTGGATAACCTGATGCGCGCGCCTGCCGATGGCGCCGTCGAAACGCCTAAGCTCGAAGTAGAGTTGGGCGCCGATGCTTCTCCAAAGCTCGATCGCTCCAAACCACTGGATGCTTTATTGGTCAAGCTGCTCGGCGAAGATCCGTTGTACATGTTTCATCCTTTGTGGGTCATCCGCCATACTCCGGAGCTGAAGACGCTTTTCGAGGCAAGAACACGTTTGACGGATCTGTTGGGCAAGCTCGACAGCAACGACAAGCTGGCCGAAGAGCTGAAAGCCGCCGTGAACAGCCCCGACAAGCCGGCGGATATGGTCTTGGAGGCGTCCAGCTATCCCCAGCCGAAAGAGGCCGGGCCGGAGACCAAGCCAGATACCAAGCAGTTGAAGAATCCGGGCAAGTAAGTCATCCCGCGTGCCGCGGATTCTTGATAGCTGCGCCGTAATGCCATGACGGTGCAGGCGGGCGTAATCATCCTGGGACATGCGAGATAAGCTGTATTCTGCTTACCGGCCAAGGAGAGAGAGTTATGCCAGATACGAATAGCGATGCCAACGGTGGTTTTCTAAACAAGATCGTCGTCCAAAGCGGCATCGTGAGAACCGATCTAAGTGGGAAGTCCGGAGAAGAATTAAAGCGTCTCGAAACCATTCAGCAGGAACGCATGCGAGACGCGCAAGAACTGATTCGCGAATTCATCGAGCAGGTTTCCTTCGACCCATACTATAAGGCAACCTTAAAAAACTGGTACGACAATCCTGACGAGACGCTGGCGGAAAGGTTTGCCGGGCAGCCGGTGCTTGCCGAGCGGGTAAAGAAGGTGTTGGAAGGCGATACATCGGATATCGTTGCCGCCATTAAGACCCGTATTGCGCAGATCGATGAGTTGATTCAGTTGCAGTTGGATAAGATTCTTCACACGCAAGAGTTTCAGGATCTAGAAGCCTCATGGCGCGGCCTGCATTACCTGGTCGACAAGTCGGAGACGGGAACGCACCTGAAGATCCGCGTTCTCAATGCCGATAAATCGGATCTGGTCAAGGATATCGAGAGCGCGGTGGAGTTCGATCAAAGCGCTTTGTTTAAGCATGTTTACGAAGAAGAATACGGCACCTACGGCGGCAATCCTTACAGCGTGCTGATCGGCGATTACGCCTTCGGGCGCGATCCGCAGGATATTGCCACGCTGACGGGAATCTCCGGCGTGGCGGCTGCTGCTCATGCCCCATTCATCGCGGCGGCAAGCCCTGACCTCTTCGATTGGTCAAGCTTTCTGGAATTGAATAAGCCTCGCGATCTTTCCAAGCTCTTTGAAAGCTCGGAACTGATAAAGTGGCGCTCCTTCCGCGACGGCGAGGACTCGCGCTACGTTACCCTGACCTTGCCGCGCATGATGATGCGCTACCCTTACGGCCCGAAGACCAAACCGGTCGAGGGCTTGAATTATACAGAGCAGTTAAGCGGGCGCAGCGAGGACCACAAAAACTACCTGTGGGGCAATCCGGCATACGCTTTGGGCGCGCGTATTACCGATGCCTTCGCCAAGTACCGCTGGTGCGCTGCTATTCGCGGGGCCGAAGGAGGAGGTCTCGTCGCCGACCTGCCTATCTATACCTTCAAAACCGATAACGGCGACATTGCATTCAAGTGTCCCACTGAAACTTCGATTACCGACCGCCGCGAAAAAGAATTGAATGATCTTGGTTTTCTGGCACTGTGCCACTGCAAGGGAACAGACTATTCGACTTTCTTTGGTGGACAGACCACCAACAAACCCAAAAAATACAACCTCAGCCTGGCCAATCGCAACGCCAATATCTCCTCGATGTTGCCATACATTCTGGCCGCATCGCGCTTTGCTCACTACTTGAAGGTCATCATGCGCGATAAGATAGGTTCGTTCATGACCCGAGAAAATGTCGAGTCGTTCCTCAATCGCTGGATCTCGCAATATGTATTGTTAATCGACGACGCGCCGCAATCGGTCAAAGCGCAGTTTCCGCTGCGCGAGGCCCGCGTGGATGTTAGCGAGATGCCCGACAAGGTTGGGGTGTACAAGGCCATCGCTTTTCTCAAGCCGCATTTCCAGCTTGACGAACTGACGGTATCGCTCCGCCTGGTTGCCGAACTTCCGCCGCCGGTTCAATGAGCTCCGTAGCCATGAGATTCATGAGGAATAGACCTACGCAATCAGGAGAACGTGTATGGATGTATTGATCCTCGATCTAGGAGACGCCATCAAGGGCGAATGCCAGTTGACCGATTTCAAGGACAAGATTGAGCTCCTGTCCTACAGCCACGGCGTCGCTCAGCAGATCACCGGCGACCAGAGCAACACCAAGCGTACGTCGGGTAAGCCCAACCATCAAGACTTCACGGTTACCAAGTACCTCGACATGGCCTCGTGCCCATTGATCGACTACTGCAACCAGGCCAAAAACATTCCTACTGCTACGATCACCGTGGGCCAAAACGACGCCGGAAAGGTCACCAAGCTGATGGTCTATACACTTACCAATGCCCTGGTTTCCTCGGTTTCAGTGGGAGGCGGTGGCGGCGGCAAGCCGCAAGAGACCGTGACCTTCAACTATACGGCGATCTGTTGGGCCTATGTCGTGCAGAAGTCCGATGTTAGCGAAGCGGGTAATGTTCCAGCTAAATGGAGTCTCGCGACCAACACGGCCACCTAAACAACGTGAAGAAGCAAACTGCCAGCCTTCCCGTCCCGCTCTTCGACCGTTTCGCCGAAGATTTGGATGATGCGCGGGTGCGAGAGCCATATCGTATTCAGGAACTTCCGCTGCTTCTGGAATCGATTCAAAAGGAGATAGGTAACCTCCTGAATACGCGGCTTCCACCGCGGTTGCAGGCGGCGGATAACTGGGAACCTATCTCCGTTCCGCAGACTGTACTGGACTATGGCCTGCCTTCGTTTTCTGCTCTGTCCAGCGCCAATCCATCCGATGTTGCGCTGCTTTGCCGCACGATTGAGGGGAAGATTATAGCTTTCGAACCGCGGCTCGAATCTCCCAGGTTGGAATTGCGCGCCGTTGAAGATGATCACACAAGAATGATGGGTGTGTTGTATGGCGTTGTGCGACTCAATACGGTGAGTTATCCAGTCAACTTTCCTGTAACTTATTACCCAATGGACAGTGAGGTGTCCGTATTACTTCCTGAAATGCCTTGATGCAGTCACCTCAAGGTTACTGCTGTTGCTCAAGTGAAATAGACGATCAATGTCTAACAACCGATCGGGCTGTAGTTGCGGCCGTATTTGAACCATCATGCGCACCGACGAGGATTTCCTACGCTATTACTTCGATGAGTTAAGCTATCTGCGCGAAGCAGGGCAGATATTTGCGCTCGAAAATCGAAAAATCGCGGCCCGTCTGGAGATGCAGCACGGCGAGTCGGCCGATCCTCATGTCGGGCGGATGATCGAATCCTTCGCGTTTTTAACGGCACGCCTGCAGCGTCAAATGCACGCGGAATTTCCTGTCATCACAAATACCCTGCTCGATTCTCTCTACCCACAACTAACGCAGCCATTGCCATCGATGGGCATCGCGTGCTTTGATGTTGGATCCACGATCAAGGGACTGACTGGTGGCTTTCCGATCCGCCACAATACCGCTCTCTTCGCGCAAAGTTCGACAGGAACCACCTGCCGCTTTCGCACTTGCTACGACACCGTGTTATGGCCGGTGACTGTTGCCGATGCGGTATTCGATCCTGGTGACCTGCGCGGTGTTGGCTCGGGTGCCGCGGTGTTGCAAATCCGCCTGAAAGGGCGCGAGGACCTGCTCGGCAACAGCGACTTCATGCCTAGCCTTCGCTTCTTTATAGATGCTCCACCGGAACTGGCTGGTAAATTGTGGGAGATTCTCTTTGCTAATACGGTCGATATACTGCTTTCGTCTCCCGGGGAAACCAAACCTGTATCCTTAGGTGCTGAAGCTTTGCGCGAAGTGGGTTTTCTGCCTGAAGAGGCGGTGCTTCCATATCCTACGAATGCCTTGCCCGGTTATCGCCTGCTGCAAGAGTACTTCAACTTTCCTAAAAAGTTTATGTTTTTCGATGTGCGTAACCTCAACCGCCGGCGATGCGCCTCTGGTGGCCCCGCGACAGATACACTCGACATCCTTTTCGTGCTCGATGATCTACCGCGCCCCAAGCCCAGGATTAACGCGCAGAATTTTCGATTAGGATGCACGCCGATCGCGAACCTCTTTCATAAAACTACAGAACCCATCCGGCTTGATCACTTGCAACTCGAATATCGCTTAATCCCCGATATTCGCCGCATGGCGAGCACGGAGATTCATTCGATTCTCTCGGTATCCGGGTCGCTGAACGCCGCCGAGACTTCGATGGCTTACGAGCCGTTTTACTCTTTTCGGCATTTTGCGCAAGGTGCGGAGCCAAAGGCGTTCTGGATTGCCCGGCGGACAGCATCAGAGCAGGAAGGAATATCTGGCACCGATCTCTATCTCTCCTTTGTGGATCATGGATTCAATCCCGCTGAGGTCTCCGATCGCACTGTATTTGCGCACACGCTTTGCACGAATCGTGACCTGGCTAGTCAACTGCCCGATCAGGCTGAGCTAAATATCGAAGATACTACGCCGGTGCTGCGGATCTACTGCTTGGGTAAGCCAACGTCTCCTCTCTATCCTCCACTAAGTGGAAGTTCTCTATGGCGGCTGATTTCAAGCCTATCCCTTAATACAGCTTCGCTAAGTGCGAACGATGGTGGGCTGTGCACTCTTCAGGAGATTCTACGTCTCTATGCCCTCAAGGATCGCGCAGTTGTGGAGCAGGAGATCGATGGCATTGCAGCTCTGCAATCCCGCCGTGTCGTCTGGCGAGGTGGCGCTGATCATTGGCGCGGTTATCGCCGCGGTACGGAGTTTACATTCGTTTTCGATGGGCAGAGATACAGTGGCGGCAGCGCCCTGTTGCTGGCCGCCGTATTGCGGCATTTTCTCGGACTACATACTTCGGTGAATAGTTTCACGCAGGTCGTTGCGCGGCTCAGTAACCGCGATGAAATATGGAAGCGATGGAATCCAATTGCTGGAGGCAAGCAGCTAGTATGAGTCAGTCCTCAGTGCCAAGTCAGAATGCCCGGCCGCTTTCCTGGGGATCGGGTGACTCACCCCAGGACCGTCTATTTCATAGCGGCAGTGCCTTCAATTTTTATCAGGCGGTGCGCCTTCTCTTTTTGCTTTATCCAGCAAGTTCGGGCAACGCCGAGGACGCGCAGTCCATGGTACGATTTCGCTCGCAGATGGGCTTTCATTTCCCCGGTGCCGAGATAGAACAGATTCAGCAAGTCGCCGATAAACACGCGATAGAAATGACCGTCAATTTTCTTGGTCTTGCGGGTGCGTATGGGCCGCTGCCAACGTGTTACACAGAGACGCTACTCAATAATCGCAACAGCGCACTACGCGAGTTTCTCGATCTCTTCAATCATCGCATCATACTGTTGCTCTATCGCATTCACGCCCTGCACCATCCAGAGCTTACCAATAAGCCTCCTGCCGAGGGGTTACTTGCAAATCATCTGTTTGCTCTAATCGGCATGGGCCGTGATCCCGAATCGTCAATGCGCAATCGCATGTCCTTTCCCGATCAAACGTTGCTGCATTATGCCGGACTCATGACGCAGCGTACACGCTCGGCCAGTGGCTTGGCAGCCATGCTGTCTGATTGTTATCAGGTTGAGGTGGAGATCGAAGAGTTTGCCGGCGCTTGGGCTGAGTTGGCTGAAGAACAGTGTACACGCCTAGGCGCCCAGCAAGGTTGTAATCAGATCCTCGGCGATGGCGCAATGCTGGGCAGGCGCGTGTGGGATCAGAATTCGGGTATTGCGGTGCGATTGGGGCCCATGGATTTGCAGACCTATCTCTGCTTTTTGCCGCGGGGCAAGCACTACCGTAGCTTGCAGGATGTGATTCGTCTTTATCTCAGTGAAGATATTGACTTCACTATCAAATTGGTGCTGCGTGAGGACCAGATACCAGTGACGGTTATTGGCGGACTCTATGCGGATTCGACTTCAATTACGGGCGCGCGCCTGGGATGGCTTAGCTGGTTGAAAAGCGATACAAGTAACAGCGGTGGAGCACCTCGACTCATAAGGATGCCTGCGCGTGAAGGAAGATCATAATGGGTACCTACGTTCAAAACGCGGTTCAAGCGAAAATCGTTACCCCGCTTGGCGCCAACAAACTCCTGGTGCGCAGTTATAGCGGCGAGGAGGGGATATCGAGTCTTTTCCGGTATAACCTGGAACTGTATTCAGAAGATGCGTTGTTGGATTCTTCCGGAATTGTTGGGCAGTCTGCAACGCTGGAGATACAGTTATCGAATGGTAGTTATCAATATGTCAATGGTGTGGTATCCCGCTTTGCGCAGGCTGGGCGGGATACTCGCTTTGTCACCTATCTGGCTGAATTGCGCCCTTGGTTATGGATGTTGACGCTGAATGCAGGATGCCGTATCTATCAGAACAAAACCAGCATTGATATAATCAAGCAACTCTTCTCGGATCTCGGTTACAGTGCTTATGCTGATAAAACCACCGCAACGCTCGCGGCGCGGGAGTTTTGCGTGCAGTACCGGGAGACGGCCTTCGGCTTTATCAGCCGTCTGTTGGAAGAGGAAGGGATTTTCTACTATTTCACACACGATGCCTCCAGCCATACCTTGGTCCTTGCGGATAACTCGGATAACTGGGCGGAATGCGCCGGGTTGAGTGCGGCGCGCTGCGCCTTGGCCGGCGAAAGCTTCAGCGCGGACGATGCAGTCGTGCAATGTTCGTTCGAACAAAATGTTACTGTAAACGAATATAAGAGTGACGATTTCAACTTTACCATTCCCGCAACGCAATTGTTGGCTAGCGCCAGCGGCAGTCAATCGTTGCCCTCTATATATGATTATCCCGGTCTCTATTCGACGCAGAGCAGCGGTGAAACTATTGTTAGCCGGCGGTTGGCCGAGCTGCAGACAGAGTCAAAAGTATTGCGCGGTAGCAGCCTTTGCCGGGCTTTTCATGTAGGAGCGAAGTTTACTCTTACCGGTCATTACCGCTCCGATTGGAATGCAAGTTATGTTTTACGTAGCCTAACAGTGCGCGGCGATCAGCAGGAGTACTCCAACACCTTTGAGGCTTTTCCTGCTTCGACGAACTTCCGTCCGCTGCGTATCACTGCGCGGCCGACGATTGCAGGCACACAGACCGCCATTGTTGCCGGTAAAACTGGTGAAGAGATATGGACCGACGAATACGGCCGAGTTGTTGTGCAGTTTCACTGGGATCAACTTGGAAAAAACGACGAGAAAAGTTCCTGCTGGGTACGTGTCGCGCAGGGATGGGCGGGCAATCTCTGGGGTAGTATTTTCATTCCTCGCATCGGGCAAGAAGTTGTAGTTACTTTTCTTGATGGCAATCCCGACCGGCCTCTGATTACTGGCTGCGTTTACAACGCACAGCAACAGGTGCCGTATGCTTTACCCGATAACCAGACGCGCAGCACAGTTAAAACTAATTCATCGCAAGGCGGTGCCGGCTTTAACGAGTTGCGCTTTGAAGATAAGGCGGGGTCGGAGGAGGTCTTTCTTCAAGCACAGAAAGATATGAACGTTAGTGTTCTCAATAACGAGAGCCTGACGGTAAAAGGCACGCGCACGATTGACGTCACGGGCAACGAGACGCATACGAATAAGGCGGATTATTCATCGACCATCGGCGGTAACGAAACTCGCTCAACTAAGGGAGAACATTCGTCAACCGTGAGCGGTAACTATAAGTTGACGGTTAGTGGGAACCTTACGATCGAGGTCAGCGGTTCGATCAGTATCAAGTCTGGAACAAGCTTTGAGAATACCGCCGGCACTTCGTTGACGAATAAGTCCGGAACCGACATGACCAATGACGCCGGCACCACGCTAACTAATAAAGCATCGGCATCGCAAACGGTCGATGGTGGCGGCGTACTTACAGTGAAAGGCGGACTGGTCAAAATCAATTGAAACGGAGAGGTCTATGGCTCAGCAGGTTTGCATGGGTGCTATGTTGCAATGCAGTTTCGGCGCGGCGCCAACATCGCTGGTGGTGCTGCCCAGCAATTGCGTGACCACGGGCGGAGTTCCCGCGGCCACCATTATGGATTACGCGCCGGTCGTCAACGTTCCCACCTTCGGAATGTGTTCTGCGCCTTCCAATCCAACGGTGGCTTCGGCAACCGCGGCGGCGTTAGGCGTGCTTACGCCCATGCCTTGCGTGCCAGTTACAGCCGCGCCGTGGACCCCGGGCGCGGCTACCGTGCTCATCGGTAGTATGCCCGTGCTCGATTCCACTTCGAAGTTGATGTGCAGCTATGGCGGCGTTATCCAGATCACGACTCCCGGCCAGTTTACGGTTGAAGTGCCATGAGCGAATTACTGGATCTGCGCATGAGCCGTAAGCGGGCTTATCTGCTGCTGGCCTGCATGGCTGGAGCTTGCGTGCTGCTGTTCTTTGCTGGAGTGGCGGCGGGCTTGTTGTGGGCCGGGTTCTCCAACCCTGCGCAATCTGCCCAAGCGGTTCCGCTTGCGCCGGTCAAAGCTGCGCCAGCTTCGGACGCTTCGTCTGCCGGGAGTGCGGCCAGCGCCGGTAGCGGCGAGGCACCCAAAGAGAATTTGAGCGGCGCGACTCACCAGACGGACTCGGGCGGCGCGGCCACGATGTTGGCGAGTGTTCCCACGCTGGCCGCGTTGCCGCCGCCAGCACCTGCGGCCAAAACAACCGATGCCTCGGCCAAGCCCGCCGCACAAACCGAGGAACTGGAGAAGGGAACGGCCGAAGCTGTGCCGGCCATGGCGCTGGCGATTCGCGTCTGCTCATTTACCGGGCAAAACAGCGCGCAGATGATGGTGGACGATTTAACCGGGCGAGGCTACCATGCGACGGTTGCACACGCCACAGGCTCGGGCAAACGCGATTGGTACATCGTCAAAGTCGGCCCATACTCGGCCTGGAACGCGGCTTCCAATGCCGCCGCGCAGATAGCCATTGCGGAAAAGGTCAGGCCGCTGGTTGAGCCGGTGAAGTGAAACGAGTTGATATGCCTTTAGCGATTGTTGCGTTATCGCCCGGATAGCATGCATTATTTGCGACTTCAAAGGTTGGTGAGTTGCTGCGCTTTATTGAATAATTGCGATTTTCTGAATATCGCCTTTTATCTGATCCCAGGTATTGCTCGATTCTCCAAGTGCCAGACTAAATGTGCCTTCTTCTGGTTTAAATCCCCATTCTCCTTCTCTAAAGCCTTCTCCGATTTTAGTTTGTTCTTCCTTCGCTAGTTTATCTTTTAGGACTCCACTTTCCCTTTCTTTGATAATCTTAGAAACCATTTGCTTGGATGCTTTTGCAGTTAAGGTAAATTCGAGTAAAAACGCTACTTTACCTTCTCCGTGTGTTTTCTGGTAGTAGTACCACAAGGCGGTAGCCTTGTCTCCTAAGTGCCCCTTAAACGGAGCGGAGTAGTCCTGTGCTTTTCCTGCCTCCTTTTCATATTGATCATATTTGTCAGTTGTCGTGAATGGTATGTTAACCTGCGTCGCCCATGCCTTCAATTTTCTGACATCATCGCCAGTCCTCGTCGAATATAGTCGCAAATATTGAATGTTCTTATCTTCCCCGATGGGTGTTTTGATTCTATACAGATATTGCTGCATGGCCCAATTCGTGCTTGTTTCGGTAAGTACATTTTTTAATGTTTCCGTGTCCTTGAATTTATCTTTTTCTTTGATCCAATACTCGATTATGTTTTGCTGTTGTTCCGTAGCATCTGTGCCTAAACCTAAGGAACTCCTGATCAAGTCACCAACGCGCGTCGATTGCGTCTAATCGTATAGGTGGACCCAAAACACAATGCGCCAACTTACATTCGCCACACAGCCGAGTTTTGAAAAGTATGCTCGCAAGA
>Ga0326727_10000971_pt1 | contig 111716 bp, 119 predicted proteins | sample MB2enrmetagenome_FD_207643 | JGI IMG/M metagenome (GOLD analysis project Ga0326727, IMG submission 207643) | Lab enriched peat soil microbial communities from McLean, Ithaca, NY, United States - MB29MY | ecosystem: Environmental > Terrestrial > Soil > Wetlands > Peat | place: USA: New York...
TCCACCCTCCAGATGGAAAAATCAATCAAGAAGGTCAAAAGGCGGCGTGTTAGCTTAAGCGTTGTCGTTTAGCTACTTTTTCTTCGTTAGATACACACAGCTGCAAGAGCACCGAGCGCGTACACGGCCTCGAAACCGGGAGTCGAAGTTTAGCTGGTTCGGGCTACACTCGCTTGAACGACGTTCGCTGTAGAAGTACTCGCCCTTTTCGGCGCTATCGTTGGCGTCAGCGTCATCATTGCCATCGGCGCTATCGTTGGCGTCAGCGTCATCATTGCCGTCTGCGAACCGCACGCTGGCGGGTTACAGACCTCACACGGTCGATAGCCTGCGGCGCAGGCGTCCCCAAGCGTGGCAAATGTGATGAGATTCTGTTGTAAGATCTTCTTGGCTTCGTAGCACCACGGATAGTGATAGACGTTCGAGTTAATGCTTCCTACGAACGGGCCAGTGTAGGATTGCTGCTGAAGAATCGTCGGTTGCTCATAAGAAAGAAAGATCGGATGTGCTGCCGTTGTCGATTTGACCGTCGCCGCGGAGCTGATACACTGCAACAAGTCCGCAGTGTCCCGCCACATGAGCAACTGTTTCCCGAAAAAAGTTGCCGAGTGGGTCAAACCGGAAGCATCGAAAGAAGAGACGCTCAACGTCGTAAACGAGCTTGCCGCCTCATACAAAGACCTTCTCGAACTTTACGAACCCTATCGCTGGGGTGTAAGGAGGACGGACGAGGTGAGCGTCGCTGCCCGCATATTAGGGGAGCGACGGAAGCACCTTGAGTTCATAGCCAAATTGTCTGGCCAGCAGCCGTGAGATGCTTTCGTTTGTAGATGTTGCAGTAAACAGCATCCAGTGCAACAAAATCTCCCGACCCACTGCGCACTTTATTCTAGCCACGGTTCGTCCTTAAGGCGCGTTGAAACAGACGTAACACGAAAAAGAAGAAGTTGGCGACGGTTTTACGAGAATGGATCAATATTGGAGACTCGAAGGCGTAGCGATGCCCTTAGGATGAGCGAACTTCGCGTTGCTTCCATAGGCGAAAGCCGTGCTTAGGTCGGGGTTTTTTGTCATTTTTTTAGTTTTTTTGGTACTGCAACGTAGTGCGCAAAGAGCTAGACTGATGGTGCGAAGCAACCATCACAAGCACGAGAAGAATTTCGGCATGGTTTTTACACCATATATCCCACCTTTTTAGTTGTTTTTACCCTACCATATCAGAGGAGGTGCAAGTGACGAGTTTTGAAGAAGCCCAAAAAACGCTTATTTTACAGATTTAGTGGCTAAGCATCCCGCTAGAACGTGCCACACGTCCGGTCGATCTCCTATAATAGGGGTATAATCGCGTGCCCTCATTTGTGTTCAGATATGGCGTTAGCTATACGCGTGAAAACACGACACCGTAAAGCAGTTACAATGAAAAAGTCGTCATGTCGACAATCGCGTTCTGGTGGAGCGCTTTCGGTGCCTAGAAAGCTTATGGAAACAAGAGACGGCTCTCCTTACCAGATATGCGGAATGAGACGCCATCTCACCCGAGCCATATAGGCGTCATAGCCTTTGAGTCCCTTCAGTAACACCTGCTCTTCCCGCACCGCCCGTATCGCAAGTGTGCCCTCGAGAACCAGCCCCAGGATTACTCCGATCCACGACCCCAGCAACAGGGTAGATCCCAGAAAGAACAAGAGCGCGCTCGTATACAGAGGGTGGCGGACGTATCGATACGGTCCTGTCGACACGACCGTTTGCCCTCGCTCCTCTTGGATGTGCACTGCTGACGACAGGTAAGGATTCTCCCGATAGGTGAGATATATGAGGTAGAATGACGACAGCAAGACAATCGCTCCCACGACGTGGAGCCATGTCGGCATCTGGGACCAGTGAAATCGAACGGCATCGAGTGGCATAACGATCAACAAGATACCAATGACGGGGTACGCCAGTACGTTGGACACCTTGTCCCAGGTGGGTTGATCAGATTTTAACCCTGTGCGCTCTTCTATCAGTCCAGGATCGTATCTGAGCAACCATATAAAGAGAGCAACCTCAAAACTGTAGAGCAAAATCAGGAAGATCCAGCCGTAGAGCCAAAACACAGTGCCGGCTGCAATAAATAACAGCAAGCCGAGGACCAAGCAGAACACCAATGGCAGGACTATACCCATTATAAGCATCTTTGTTTTCAAGAAATTACCTCACGTCATGTTTCATTTGATACTGCAACTAACGGCATTCATTTTGAACAACCTCGCTAGAGGATAGCACAGTAGTAGAATCCTTTTTCGATTTGTCGCTATTTTGAACGAACGGATACGCCCCAGGGCTTGCTATCGGAAAAAAAGAAAAAGGCTTACTAGGACGAGCGACGTCTTTCGTTCGTGCTTTTATTCAACGGCAACTCTGCAACACATATATTCGGCAACGCGGGGGCCTAAAACAATGAAAATGCAATCAAGAGTTTATTTAACAGGGTTAGTGTGGTTAGCCGCAGGAGTTCTGCTGGTCTTCGACTGGTTTTCTGACGCGCTCACTAGCACCTACCTTGCGATACTTGTCAACATTGCGGAAGCAGCGATTGGCATCGCACTCCTTATAGCGCTCTTCTCCTGGATACAATTTTGCACCCAGGGTGACCTCGTACTTAAGATGAAGCCGTCGAGGCCATCGTAATTTTGCGACACCTTGGCCTAGCGTAGTGAGTCCGCGAAGAGCACGAGCGGGTCTTCGCCACTGCCCAAAATGCGAAGATATAAGCCTTAAGGGTCGTGTTTATCTTCGGATGTGTTCTTAGGCGTCAAATTCTTTGTGGGGCAATAATGCGGCTCTCAAAATTGTATTCTTTTGCTGCGTTGCCGTCCTTTTTGAGTCGCTAGTTTCAGCGATTGGGGCTCGCGCAGTGTTCCACTTACTGGCTCCACGTAACAGGTAATTCAGCAGTTGTTGTGGTGCATGATGTTGCAAACGCTGGAAACTGGGGAGCATTGCAAAGTCTCTTTTGCACAGCCCAATACGTTTAAGCCGCATTGTAACTGTTTTACGCATTTGTTTTAGTTTACGAGGAAAATGAAGCTATTAACGTTGGCGGTATGTGACATTCAATATGCCTAAATTACCCAAGATCTCAAACAATTGGCGAGGTGTCGACTGGTTTTTTCTAATTATAATCGCGGCAATCGCGGTTGCCGGAATTATTGCTTTGATATACGGGCACTCAATTGGGCTCTCTGCGGCCCTGCTAATATCCGCCACTGCTTTGTCTATCTCTCTTTTTACACCATTTCTAGAAGCAACATTTCTAGAGCATAGACGGCGACGCAGCGAGCTTTTAGTCAAGAGAGAGGCTCTGCGTGAGGCATTTTATAATGAGATGGGGGATATTATTCACACTTTTCACCAGATTTTTGATGATCCTTTTTTGACGCGAATTAAAGTAATGGGATTGAATATTGAAGTGCAAGGGGATTTAATTTTATTGAACCAACTTAAAATGAATGTTGACAGACTTATTCGCTTTGACGTTTACGATCATACGCGGTCGGATCCGACATTGTTTTACGGATTTGGTAATGAAGCACGCCAGATAGACTGGTTCTATAGAATGATAAAGAGTGGAATAAAAGAATTAGATTCACAGATCAAAGAAGCTGAGCGAGACCTACGCTTGCAAGAAGCACTTTTGGCAGAGAAGCAAAAAAACGCACCGTTAGCCGAGCTGCAAAGAAATACAACAGCTTTTGTAGGCACTCTTTGGGGTGTTACGCCGAAGGATCCACGCGAGAGAGCGCTAGATAGGACAGAATTTCTTGAGACCTTCGAGAAAACTTACTTAAAAAAAGCCACTTCATATCTCGACGAAGATTCTCTCGACTACCTTAAACAGTTTATTGATCCAGAAGATCGGGACTATTTTGAGGATTTGAGAAAAAAGGATACTGCCTCTTCGAAACCTGACGCTCCGCACAAAGAGACGGCCGAAGACGTAGAAGTGACGTTGCCCAAGGCCGAATCGGACACCGCAACGCCCACGGAACATGAGAACGAAATCGAAGAAAATGTGTGACTGTGAATGTCTTAGTAAGCTGTTAGTGAACAGGCATACTTCTAGCGAAGTGTGTACTCCACGCTGAACTTCCAGACAGTTTATTATTCTGATAGCCGACACTAACCCCCATTATCGCGGATCGACGCATAGAACAGTTATGCAACGCATAGGAAAATCAAAGGTCACCAAGTTGAATGCCAAAGCGGGCGTCGTTTACCCACTTATTAGGCTGCTTAAGACCTGCGCAGACGAAATTGGGAATGTCGCAGAGATATTTGAGATTCGACGCAATGACAGACGAGCACTTCTTGTCACTTTCAATGATGGGGCATGCCCCTCTGAAGGTATGCAATCGGATTCAAAAGTTATACAACTTTTGCCTAAAGTTATACAACCACTTTGTCGGCAAGACCCAGAAGCTCGTCTATGTGAACTCGAATCACGAATCGCCGAGCTTAAATCACTTCTTCTCACAAACAAAAAACAAAAAGCTCCCCAGAGCCCGTTATTTCGTCAAAGCACCCTAAAAACCAATGGGCTCGGCCGGATTCGGACCGGCGACCTCCGCCGTGTGAAGGCGACGTCATAACCACCTAGACCACGAGCCCTGCTTCCCACGTCCGTTGCAAAACAGATAAGTTTATCGTTCGGCCACTGCAACTCCAATTTTGTTACAGAAACCGCGAGTAAAGCTGTTTTCGGGCTCCTTCTTGGGGGTATAATGCACGACAACTACAAATCAACCGAGTTTTCTGACATCGATCTCAGCCGCTGGAAGGACTACGATGACGTCATTCTCGACTCCCTGTGGCTCCTCGGACCACGCGACAAGACCGGGCCGCACGTCGGCGACTACTGGGGCAACTTCATCCCCCAGATCCCGCATCAGGTCTTGACCCGTTTCACGAAGCGCGGCGAGGCCGTGGTCGACCTCTTCAGCGGCATGGGTACGACGCTCATCGAGTGCAAGCGGCTCGGTAGAGCCGGACTCGGCGTCGAGATCGATCCGGGCGTGGCTGAACGGTCACTCGAGCGCATAAACAGCGCAGAAAACCCGTACAGCGTTCCGGTCGCCGTGCTTGTGGGCGACTCCACGACGGCCCTAACGGCGAAGCGCGTGCGCGCCACGCTCAGGGAATGGGGGGCCGACGCGGCTGACTGCATCATCTTGCATCCGCCCTATCACGACATCATCCGGTTCAGCGAACGCGAAGGCGATCTTTCGCGCATGCCAACAGAGGTGGCTTTCTTGGACAAGATCGGTCTGGTCGCACGGCACGCGTTTGACCTGCTCAAACCGGCCGGGTTCATGGCGCTCGTGATCGGCGATAAGTACGTGGACTCGCGACTCGTCCCGCTCGGATTCATGTGTATGCAGCGCTGCGCAGATGCGGGCTTTGTGCTTAAAGCCATCAACGTCAAGGAGATCCTCAACAACGAACGTGGCAAAGGAAAGAACGGCAACCTGTGGAAGTACCGCGCGCTCGCGGGCGGGTTCTATCTGTTCAAGCACGAGTACGTGATGATCTTTCGTAAGCCCGCGCGTGGCAAGCGCGCCTAACGCCTAAAGGTGCCGCGCCATAAGCTTATCGACGTCGATATCGTCGATCGGCACGCGCGCGAGGGGCTCGGCGTTCAAGGATCGGTACTCGTCGTCGAATGTCGGCTTGTCCGCCTCGTACAGGACCCCGATTGGGATCTTGTCGCCGACCTCCTGCGCCTTTTTCAGCGCGAGCTCGTAATCCGAGCGATCATGCTCGGTTTCCTCCAGCGTGTACACGTGGTCGTTCCACCACTTCCAGGTGTTGACGTGGTTGAACGTGACGCATGGCTGTCCGATGTCGACGAGCGAGAATCCCTTGTGGCGGATCGCCTTTACCATAAGCTCGCTAAGGTGCTTGTTCTCGCCGCTGAAACCGCGCCCGACAAAGGTCGCCCCGGCGAGCAGCGCGAGCGGCAGTGGCGTCACGGGAGACGCAACGACCCCTTCCGGGGCCACCTTCCACTTGGTGCCCTTAAAGCTTGTGGGCGACGGCTGGCCTGTTGTGAGGCCGTAGACCTGGTTATCGTGCACGAACACCGTGATGTCGACGTTGCGTCGCGCGGCGTGTAGCAGGTGGCCGAGCCCCTCGCCGTACGTGTCGCCGTCACCCGCGTGCACGATGACCGTCAGGTCGCCGTTTGCGAGTTTTATGCCTTGTGCTACCGGAATCGACCGTCCGTGCAGGCTGTGGAGCACGTACGCGTTGATCCAGTAGCTAAGGTTTCCTGAGCACCCGATGCCGCATACGATCGCTGTCTTGTGCGGCGCGAGATCTAAGCTGGCGTACGCGGTTTTCATCGCGTTCCAGATCCCGAAGTTGCCGCACCCGGGACACCACGTCGGCCACATGTCGGGAACGTCGTAGTGATGCACGTCTCCCATGTCAGAGCACCTCCTTTATGCGCTGGTAGAGCTCATCAGCGAAAAACGCCCGCCCGTCGTACCGCAAGATGGTGTGGTCAGGCCTGATTTGCGCGTGCTCCTTGAGGAGGCTGCCGAGCTGCGCACCACGGTTGTTTTCGATCAAGATAACACGAGCCCCCTCAAGGCGCTCCTTCACCAGCTGCGAGGGGAAGGGGCTCATAAACACGACCTGGAGGAAGCCGAGGTCAACGCCGTCATTCGCTCGAAGAATGTCCATCGCGTCGAGGATCGCTCCCTTCGTCGAGCCCCAGCCGACGAGCACCGTGCTCGTCCCGGGGTTGCCGTGGAACTTGATCCCGTGAACGAGCGCGGCGGCCGTGAAGTACTTCCTACAGCGTTTGTCGACCAGCGTTGCGACCGCTGGGGCGTCTTCTGAGAAATAGCCACGCTCGTCGTGCTCATCACTGTTCGCGTTGAATATGCCGCCGGGCAGTCCGGGAACGGTTCGCGTGGACACGCCGCTCGGGGTCGTCTCATAGCGCTTGAAATCAGGGGGCACCTCGCCTGTGGCGAGCAGCAGGCCGCGGTCAACGCGCAGCCCTTCGGTTGCGAACGGCTCCGCGGCGAAAAATGACGTCGCCAGGTGCTTGTCGGTGAGCACAAGTACGGGCGTTTGGAGCGCGTCAGCGAGATTGAACGCCCTGAACGTTTCGTGGAAACACTCTTCGGGGTCGCCCGGCGCGAGCACCACCCTAAAGAAGTCCCCCTGTGACGCGTGGAGACAGAAGCGCAGGTCTGCTTGGGCCGTTCGCGTCGCGAGCCCGGTGGAAGGGCCGGGGCGCTGACCTTCGACGATGACCAGCGGGTTCTCGGTCGCCCCGGCGAGGCCGAGCCCTTCAACCATGAGCGAAAAGCCACCCCCTGAGGTCGCCACCATCGAACGAGCGCCCGCAAAACTGGCTCCAACGGCGAGGTTGATCCCCGCGATCTCATCCTCCGGCTGTATCATTACCACGCCGTACTCGCGCGCGTGCGCCGCCATGTACGTCATAATGGTGTGCGTCGGCGTCATCGGGTAGATGGCGATGAACTTCATCCCGGCTTTGAGGGCGCCCATGCAGATCGCGTCATTCCCGGTCAGCGTCATCCGTGGCGGCCCTTCGACCGGGGTCAGCCCGCCCTTATACAGCTCCGGGTAGGTATGGGCGGCATAGTCGTATCCCGCCCTTGCCGCGCCCACGTTTTGTTCGACGATTTTTTCGCCTTTGCCTCCAAACGCGTCTTCGATGGTCGCGTTTAAGAGGTTAAGCTCATAACCGATCAGGCCGATAGAGGCGCCCATCGCGGCCATGTTTATGGCCACCTTGGGAAGGTGCAAATCCGCCATGAGCTGCCCGAGCGGCACATCACAAAGGGTAATGTCTTCGCGCGCTGGCGCAACGTCGGAATTTGCCGCGTCATAAAGAAGCAAACCTCCCGGGACTAAATCATCCAGATCCAGTGTGATCGTCTCGCCATTCAGCGCGACAAGGACGTCGACGGGCTGCGTAGGAGCCCGTATTTGCTGCGCGGCTATCCTGACCTGAAAGGTGTTATGGCCACCGCGGATTAGCGAAGGGTATTCGGTGTGTGCAACGACGTAGTAACCGCCTTTGATAAACGCTTTTGAGAAGATCTCTCCGACAGTCAAGATGCCGTATCCGGCCTCGCCTCCAATCTTCCAATTCAGTTCACTATTACTCATCACGCCTCCCATTTGGCTCGTGTCTGCCGACGTCGCTCGTCAGCTGGTGAGTCGCCGTCCGGTTCCACACGGATGCCGGACGAGAGCACGACTCTATAAGACTCGTAGCCAGAGTGATATAGCTTTAGCAGTTTTAATGGGGCGAAATTCCCGCGATAGGTGCGGAAAAGCTGACCAGACGCTTAGTTGGAGGCGAACAAATTCGGACGTCTTGCGTTTGAAAAGAAGCTGTTCCAGGGGCCGGAAGAGTCGAGGTCGTATGACGGATTTAAGCGTAATCTACACTCTGAAGGCAGTTTCGCGGTTGCAAGGCGAGTTTGGAAGAAATGGGACGCTCCCATCGGCTGGGCGGATGCGCTTACTCCGACGATTGCACGGCACTGAGCTTCTCGATTAAGATCTTGTAGACGCCTCCGACGCGGCCACTCGATATGGCTCGTGCGGTCTCCTCGTACGACCCCTCCATCAAATTGATGTTCTTTGTAATCGTCTTGAGCGAGTCTCTGAGTTCCGCGGGATCTGTGACGCGGCTGATCCAGCCCTCAATGATGACTGACCTCCAGTCTCGGAAGCCCTTAATATCGTGAATTTCGAAGCAGGCCCGTTGGTTTGCTTCAAGATATTCGAGCGTGCGTCCGCGCGACTGTTGATAGAGGAGAATTGCGGTGTCGGAATGCGTGTACGCGATCGGAATGCTGTACGGCTGATTGTTTTTGCACAGCGCTAAATTTCCATACTTTTTCGTTTTGATAAACGCAACAGCTTCTTCATTGGTAAGTTCTTGCATGCTAGTCACATAAAACACGATCAGTAAAAAATGTATTTATAGGTAGGAGCGAAAGGATCTGACTGTCGATGGGCTTAGCAATCTACAGTTTTTGTCTCGCCGGTGGATCTATTCTATTTTTCAAAGACGGACTGTTCTGTGCGAGTCTTCTCGGAAGCGGCTCAATCTGGCGGCAAGAAGCCGAAAAAGCCCCTGACAAAACTCTAGTGTTTATATAATCCGAGGCGATATAACTAGATACATACCGAGAAATCGGAGGTTTCCAAAAAGGCATGAGCTCTGGAATGTGTACCGTTTGCGGACTCCCTAGCGAGTTATGCATTTGTGAAGAAGTAGCCAAGGAACAGCAGCGAGTAACTGTGAGGGTAAACAAGAGGCGCTACGGAAAGGAGGTCACCGTTATCGAGGGAATTGACCCTCACGAAATTGACCTCGAAGAGCTTTCGAGCTATCTCAAGGCACGACTTGCATGCGGAGGAACTGTGAAAGACGGTCTCATTGAATTGCAGGGGAACCACAAGGACAGAGTCAAAGAAATCCTTGCGGGAAAAGGATTCTCTGCCGCGCAGATCAAAGCTTAGATTCGGCTGCGTTCGATTAAGTATTGGTATGGAACCTAGTTTAATGTAAGCGAAAAATGGCGGTTCACGCCCCCATTCTCTCGTAACTCTTGTTGATTATACGCTTGTTTTTAGTGTCGACGTTCGGCGGCTTTCTGCGCGTGCGGTGCGCGCTGTCCTATGTCATGTCCGCTCACTCGGCCGAGGCGTCGGTAGAAACCTGAATCGCACTTACCTTTTTGCGACAGGCGTACCGTTATACACCAAATATCGGTCGTGGCGCTTTATGAAGCTTATTCGAGGCGAGAGTGACTTTGTTGTTTATGGTAAAATGTCGCACGTGCTTCCAGCATAGCTAATTATTTTTACTATGGCTCAACTCTGTATTAGAGATGATGTCAGGCGGTGAGGCCGCCTTGGCGATGAATCGGCGCTGCTTACCAACAGGAGAAGAATTTTGAACGTAGACTATCGTGACCACCAAACCGCACTCAGGCTGTCCGACAAGATTGGCCAGCTCGTGCGCAACCACGGTGAAGAGATCAAAATAATGCACGTCTGCGGCACCCACGAGGCGTCGATAACTCGTTTTGGCGTCAGATCCCTCTTGCCTGAAAACTTGCGCGTAGTAATGGGTCCCGGATGCCCGGTGTGCATCACCCCTCAAGGCGAAATCGATGCGGCCATCAAGATGGCAAAGGAAGGCATTACGGTTGCGACCTACGGTGATTTGATGCGGGTGCCCGGGACCGAGGGGTCTCTTGCCGACTCAGGAGGGGACGTGCACATCGTCGGCAGCATCACGCACGCCGTGGACCTCGCAAAAAAGACCGACAATGAAGTGGTGTTTATCGCTGTCGGGTTCGAAACGACGGCGCCAACGACGTCGGTAGCGCTATTGGAGACCCTGCCAGATAATTTCTCGATACTGTGCTCCCATCGACTCATTCCTCCGGCGCTACGGTGGCTTTTGGAGCAAGTGATCGAATCCGGGGCCAAAATCGACGGCTTTTTGCTGCCTGGACACGTCTGCACTATTATTGGATTGCGGCCGTTCGAGGAATTTCCGGTCCCGCAGGTAGTTGCAGGGTTTGAGCCCAATGACGTGCTCTACGGGTTGTATCTTATCACTAAGCAAATTATGAATGGCGAGCACAAGGTGGAAAATGCTTATCCCCGCGTCGTGCACTACAAAGGAAACGTCAAAGCGCAAGAACTTATGCAACGGACATTCGACGTCGTTGACGTTGAATGGCGCGGTTTCCCTGTCATCAGTCAGTCAGGCTACGCGATAAAGCGTGAGTTTGAGTCCTATGATGCTCAGCTTAGGCACAATCTCGATTTCACGAGCAAAGAGGTCAAAACTGGGTGCATCTGCAACCTCGTCTTGCAGGGGCTCAGAGTGCCGACAGACTGTAAACTCTTCGCAAAGGTCTGCGTGCCGCACAAAGCGGTGGGGCCGTGCATGGTTTCCGGTGAGGGTTCGTGCAACGTGTGGTACAAGAATCGCTGAGGGTTGCCCAAAAATGCCCTCAAACAGGCGCCGGTCCTCCGACAACGGTATTGGGCAAAGACTATCGCGTCCCGTGCTCTGGGGAGTTCGCTACTCTCACGCCTGCGCGATCATCAAACGAAGCGTCTCTGCTCAGGGTGCTGGCGTGACAAGTGTGGCCGGTGCTTGAGCGCCACCTGGCGTGTACAGGCGCTGATAGCTGCTGTATGGAGTTTCATGTCGCAGGAAAAAACAATTCTGATAACGAACGACGATGGCATACGTTCCTTGGGGCTCCTCGCAGCAGCAAACGCGCTAAGCGATCTTGGCAGGCTTATCATCGTTGCGCCTTCGGTCCAAAAAAGCGGCGTGGGAAGGTCACTTTCGCTCTTTGAGCCAATCAGGGTATCCAGTGCGAAAGTTGAGGGATACGAAGCATATGCGGTCGCCGGAACTCCTACGGACGCCGTGCTCATTGCTGAATACGCGATCTTGAAACGAAAACCAGATTTGTTGGTGGCAGGCATCAACGTCGGCGAGAACCTCAGTACAGAGTCCGTCATGACCTCTGGCACCTTAGGCGCCGCGTTAACTGGCGCAAGCCAGGACATTCCCGCGATTGCCATTTCACTGCAGGCGCATCGCGCACACGTCTTTGAGGCACGCTCCGAAGTAGATTTTGGCTTGGCAGCAGACGCTGGCCGGACACTAGCCGCGCACACCCTTGCACGCGGGCTGCCGGCGAAAGTAGATGTATTGAACGTCAACGTTCCGATGGGCGTTGCCGTCACGCGATACAAAACAACGCGGCTCCAGCGAAACGTTTTTGACATCAGGATCATAGAACGCTTGGATCCGCGTGGAAACGCTTACTTTTGGATCGGAAGCGACTTCAAGAATAGTCAGCAGCCCGATACCGATGTCTACGCCCTGAACAACGGGTTTGTCTCCGTTACCCCGCTCACGCTGGACAACACCGCGGCTACGGACGAGCGCTCGCTTCAAGAATGGCTCAAGGCGGTTGACGACGAGCCGCGCTAAGCAACCTGAGCAGTCAGTTCAATGAGCTTGAACCCGCCCACTTCGAGTCCGACGGTGAAGCCACGGATGTTGTTGCTTTCGCGCACTCCTTGATCGTACCAGTCGTCGATCTCGCTGTGAAACACCCGTATCCGATAGCGGCCGGGCGTGATGCAGGTTTCGACGATCTCACTCACACTGAAGGTGAACGAGGTCGAACTCGCCGCCATGTTGCCAACACAGATAATTACGTGGGACGGTGACGCGAGCGCTACGAGGTGAATCTCTTCGATCTGTTCGTGGATCATGGCCGTAACATCGTCATCGAGTTCGGTGTGGACGTTTTTCAAACTCGTCCCGAACGGATAGTTTGCGAAAATATTGAGGCCCCCTTTCACCCAGCACGCAAAATAGGTCACCGCGCTGCCGTGATACGGCATGTTTGAGAGGCTTACCCATTTCCATTTAAGTGGAATGTTAGGGTTGATGTGCAACCCGCGGTAGAGGCCGACGCCACACACGCCTTCCACAGCGGTCCACAGGTATTTGGGCGGGAACCACGGTGAAAGCTTCATGCCGTTATTGACGAGGGATTCCCCGTGATACCACTCGGAGAACTGTCCGGGGACGGTGTTCTGGTTTGTTGGGTCCAGCTCGTACTGGCGAAACGTGCCCCGCATGATGTTTACCATCACATCTGGCTGATGCGTCGAGCACGAATAGGCAAACATAAAGGCAACGTCAGGCCACACCCCGCCCGTCAAGCCCCATCCTCGTTCGGGGTGGTAGTTGAGAGCCGTTCGTGGCACGGTCCGCAAGCCTGCGGTCGTCAAGAAGTCGGGGCGGTTCAGTCGGTCGATGATGAGGTGCGATGTTGCGGGAGTGGCTACGTTCCAAATAACCGGAAATATCAGATCGCACGTGACGTCAGGGTGCTCATTGCCAAAAATATCGACGTTTAAGTAGTAAAAACCGCTCTTGAGGTCGATTAAGTGCGTGTTGATCGCGTTCTTGAGCTTCCGGGCTTCTGTGCGAAAATAAGCCGCTCGATCGTCGTGGCCCATAAAATCGGCCAACAACGCCGTCGCTCGCAGCGCCGCGAAGCATTCCGCATTAACCTCGGTAACCGCGCCATTTATGGCGTAGTTTGGGATTATGTTCCGCCAGCCGCAGATGCCATAGACGCCCACACCGTTTGCTTTGCAATATACGAGGCCGCGCTTGTCCTTCTGAGAAATAATGTAATCCGCAGCTTTTTCTACGGAAGGATACATCTCGTCGAGAAATGAACGGTCATCGGTGATCTGGAACGTGTGCTCGACGGCGAGGATGTAGAGCGGCGTATCGTCGTTAATGTTGAGCTGGTAGTCGTCAACTTCTCCGGTCACGCCATTATAGTATTCGGGGATGAGCCCATCGGCCGATTGCAGCCGCTTGAAGACGCTCAGAGCATGCTTGGAAAACTCTGGAGCAACGTAGTCGCATCCAAACGCGAACCACGCGGTGTCTCGGGCGACGATATTGCTTGAGAGGCTTGGATCATTCGTGAATCCCCAGCCTTGTGGATATAGGGCTTTCACGCGAGCCATATTAGCCTTCGCCCACTGCACCCCTCTGTTGATAACCTGGTCCGGCGTCGTGACAACAGAATAGCTGCATTCATTCACGAAATGGCGTATTGTCTGTTCGTACACCTTTTCGTAGTCTTCAAGCAGCTCAAATTTGCGAATGACGTCTGTATCGCCGGCCAGCGAGAAGCCTATCATGAAAGTGAAGTCTTCCTCTTCGTCAGGTGACAGATCGATGTCTACCTGGATCCTGCCGATGATCGGTCGATCGTCTGTGCCGGTTTTTGCTGAGTTCAGGTTAGCAGAATCGTTTGCCAGCGGAACGTACTGTACGGAACAGCGCTCTGCGGAGAAACTGCCGCCAATATACTGCTCGCACGCGGGGCGCAGACTGGGGGTGATGTTGAAGTTGTCGGTGACCGCTGAAATGTCGGTGGTATACGAGCAGATCGGATTCTTCGCCGTCGTGCCAAAAAATCTCGTCCAGCGCTCATTACTTTGATTGCTCGCTATGATGGCTGCGTTTTTATAGCTATAACAGACCTCCACATCGGGAACAGTTGCGAGGAACCTAGGTCGCAGGTCCGAGTAGGCCACTATAGAGATCCGCTGGACGTCTGCGGTTTTGTTCGTGACCTTTAGCCCCAAATACGCGGCCGCACACTCGTCAAGATTGTCTTGCGGCGCGTTTGGCACATAAAAGATCTCCGACACGCGGAGTCCGTGGGCGAGTTTGAAAGTGCGTTTTTGATAGGCCGGATGAATTGTGAAATCTCCTGTGCCGGTCTGTTCAAGCAACACGCCGGATTCCGCGTCGTAGTAGCGGACGAGCGTTGAGCCAATCACGTTCCTCCCAAGGTCCAGAGAAAATAAGCTTTCGATTGCTCCCGTCGCCTTTGAATTCGCGAAGCATTTCTTATTTCCATAACTGCTTCCGGTCACCAGCTTGTCATCTGGAAGTACGTAGGCCCATAGATCATGTATCCGTTCAATCTGCACGATGTTCGCTGCTTCTGCGTCAGTTTGCCTCATTGAAACAGATATTAATTGCTGTGCTGCTAGTTTAATGTTTTTGTAAACGCAATCAACTGCGGCACGCGTGCGGACGGGCAACGATTGCTGGGCGTCGTTTCAGCGAATGACATAAAATAGTTATATAAGGGTAGAGCACTCAAGGACTTCGAAGGAAGTGAGCCAATCAGCGGATACAAAAGCTCGTGGACTATTTTGCATACGTACCTTGGCTTAAGACAAACAGAGACCGTGCTTATCGTCACCGACACGCTGAGGCTTAGAATTGCCAAATCGTTGTATGATACCGCGCGCGAAATGGATTGCGACGCCATAATGATGACGATGCCGCCCCGCTCTCGCCACGGAGAAGAGCCTCCTCGAGCAGTGGCAGAAGCGATGCGAAGCGTTGACGTTGTCATCGCCCCCACGACGATGTCATTGACGCACACGAGCGCGCGAAAGCATGCAAACGATGCCGGTGTGCGAACTGCGAGCATGCCCGGCGTCACTGAGCAAATGATGATTGAAGGCGGTTTGACCGCGAATCCTCGAGAGGTGATGGAACATACCCGTCGCCTCGCCGAAACATTCAAAGGCGCGTCGGAGATCCGACTTACGTCAGAGCTCGGAACGGACATCTCGTTTGAAGTCGATGCGTCAAAATGGAACCTCGACGTGGGCTGCTGTCGACAGAAAGGTTGTAGCACAAATCTGCCCGCAGGGGAAGTCTATACGGCTCCTAAAAACTGCAAAGGCACCGTCGTGATCGATGGCTCCATGGCCGGGCTCGAACTTTTGAAGAATCCGATAAAGATTCGAGTTGAAGAAGGACTCGCCGTTGATGTCCAAGGCGACCGTGCGACGGAAGTACTGAAGATCATTAACCCACTCGGAGACGAAGCACGCACTATCGCAGAACTCGGAATCGGTACAAATCCGCGCGCGCGGATGATCGGCGTTGTTTTGGAAGATGAGAAGGTGCGAGGCACTGCGCACATCGCGTTAGGCGACAACAGCACGATTGGAGGAACCGTCGTTGCCGGCGTGCACCTCGATGCGATAATTCGCAAGCCGCGAGTTTTTGCTGACGGGCACGAGATTGACCTGGTGTAACTCACCAGTTCCCCATAGAACGGATCAAAAGCGCAGATAAGGTTCGCTGCCTCATCTGAGGCAACACAGTTTCGATCATTTTTTCAACAATAGACTGATCGGAGCATTTAGCTATTGCACGCTTAACATTGTAGCGCTAAAAGGCTTCGAGGCCATTGGCAAGAGCCGCTATTTGGTCGCTATCTCTGATCCTTTTTGCTGGCACGATTCGAGATCGGCTTTGGTCGGTTTGCCTTTCACCCTAATTGGCGGGACGAGGACAGTCGCGCCTCTGGAGCGGAAGAAGTCTATCGTTTGGTCTATCGCTTCACCGAGTTCCTCATAAGAACCTAACACGAAAGCTGTCTTGTCGCTAAAATCGAAATTATAATAATTTTTCATAAAGTAACGTACGTTCGAAGGCGGTTTTTGATGGTACGTAGGAGTAGCGAGAACGACCACGTCTGCGCTCTTGACGTCGAACGGCTTGATTTGTCGTATGTTTCTGATCAATGTCTCGGCTCCTGCTTCGCGTGCTCCGCGCTCAAATGCATACGCCATTGTTCGCGTATTGCCATGGTAACTCTCGTATCCTATGACAATTTTCATAGTTTTTACTGGCCTTCTATCAACATAAATCTTTCAGCACTGGACGAAACCGATTGTCCTAGCTTTTTTAATGAGTTTTTCTCCAAAGCCGACGCGGTGTCGCGCGGCAAACGATTTATACGCACACTGAAATTAGGTCAGAACGAGGCACAAAAATGGAGAGCGAAGTCTTGAGAAAGGAACTTAGTACACGAACTGGTGAGGCCTTAGTCGGCGAAATGCCGGAACTTGCACACATTGACATCGCAATCGGTCAAAAAGGAGGCGCTTTTGAGACGGCTTTTCTAACAGGTCTCGCGACGCCGCGAATGGGGCATACTGCGCTGTTAGCAATATTGGCTCCAAACTATGCCGTCAAGCCGGCCACGCTTATGGTAAACAAGGTTTCGATTAAGGGCGAAGCGCAAGCTGAGCTTATGTTCGGGCCTGTCCAAGCTGCGATAGCAAAAGCAGTCCTCGACAGTGTTCAAGAAAACGTAATTCCGGCCTCTATGGTAAATGAGCTCATGGTAATCGCATCAGTCTATATTCACGGCAGCGCCAAAGACAAGAAAAAACTATATGACTATAACTACCAGGCGACAAAAAGTGCAATCAGCAACGCAATGAAGGATTCGCCGACGCTAGACGAGCTATTATCAAAGAAGGACACGATCGTGCATCCCCTGATGTAGGAAACAGCGGCACTTTTATGGAAACAGCGTGATGCCCTCCTCTTCAATTAACTCTTGGTACGCTGGCTCTATCTCCCCTTCCCACTTAAGGACGACGTGCAGTTCGCGCTGAGGCTCAAGTTCTGTTATTATTCGATAAACCTCGGCGTAAAACTGCGGATGATCGAAATCACTGGAAAAAAGCACCGCTATGTCGATGTCATAAGCCTCTGGAAAAATACCTTTTGCGACTGAACCGTATAGAACGATCGATTTGAGACTCGTTGGTGCCCACGCCTGCACCGCGCTCACAAAACTGCTGATCAGATCTCTATCAGGCGCCGGTATATCTAGGAAGTCAAATTCGCTCATCTATATCCCTCGAAGGTCTGCACGTGCCTTTGCAGCGTCTTCGCTTGGCAGCAGGTACCAATACGACCTAACGCAAATTCAGTTTGTCCTTTTTGTATTCTTCTCACGAGTTAAATCCGGCACTTGTGGCGGTCTCGGCAGGCCAAAGATAATATTTCGAGACGCTGACGTAAATAAGTGCTGGGTCGGGGAGATTTCCAAGAGAGATGCATATAAACAGAAAAAGTAGCGGAGATTCCACTTTGTCAATTCAGGGTCTCGAATGCGCCGGATCTGGCAAATGTGAGTTCGCAGCTCAGTATCGTTCGTTCGCTGGTTGGTTTTAGCACGAGATGCAATCTAAGCTGTTCGGCAATCGATCGGTCTTGAATATAGGTGTCTCCTCGCATATTTCCAATGTGAATGAATCCAGCGGAATTTGTAGCAACAAAGGCTTCAGCGCGTTAGGGGGGTTTCGAACGTTTTAGCAAATCCTGTTGCCCTAAAGGTCAAGACTGGCAAGGAGCTGTCTTCGCAGCCAACAATGCATATTTGCGCAACGTGGTCGCTTACACGTTTTTCCTGCCAGTTGAAGATAACAATGTTATCATTGATTATCCGCTTGAGCACATCCTGGCAGTCCGTTTTCCTCATGCCGAGAGTTGACTGGTTTGACATACGTGCCGCTTTCGGTTGAACCTCGCATATCCTAGTTAGGGAGGTCAGTTTTTGTAGTGGCCTAGTTGAACGCCTTACTTATAAATTATTCACACATTTTTTTTGTATTTCCAGCTGACGACAAGGCTGTCGAGGCAACCATCAGAAAAGGCTCTTTTGATTGAAGCAAGCAAAGGTGGATATGGGCCATTCGCTAATTGACCGATTAAAGACGTTTTAGCCTTCTTTCGCGTCTTTCGACCGCCATATCTTTGAGCAAAAAGGCGTCGTAATTTCTTGCGTCGACGGCAAGAGTTTGGTCAAAACATTCAATGGCTAAATCAAGCTCGCCTAGGCCGAGGTAAAAACATCCAAGGTTATTCCAGGCCATAGTGTAGGCGGGATCAATTTCTATGGCTTTTTTGAGGTCTTGCATTCCTTCGCTATCAAGACCGAGGTTGAATTCGGACAAGGCCCGCGCGTTAAGAGCTTCCTTGTTTGTCGGCGCAACTCGTACAATCTCATCCAACAGATTTTTGGCCTCTTGGAAGTTTCTGTTGCTGTTTAGTGATATCGCTTTATTGAGCTTCACGTGGGACGCATGTGGCTGGAGCTCAAGCGCCCTGTCATAGCACTCGATTGATTTTTGGAACTTGCTAAGAGCGAACAATGCCAATCCTTTGTTGTGCAGCGCTCTGAAATTGTTGGGTGCTCGCTGAAGCACTGCATCATAGTGATTGACAGCGTCGCCGAACTGCCCGTGCTTGAATTTGTCATCTGCTTGGTCGATGAGGTAATTGACGTCTTCACTACGCAGCAGTCTGCTTTTTTTTGTCTGGCTTCTAAACATCGAACCTCGCGGCCATCGGACGCAGCAGCGCCACCCAACATCATCTTCTGCTGCAGGTAATATATAAGGGACACCGGTAAGGCGCACCCTTTAAATACTTCACGATGCTCTAAAATATGTGTTCGCGCTCAGTTGGCACCTCGACATCCCAGCAAGCGAACGTGCCTGAAAAGATCTAATAGCTGCATTAAGCGACCTGCGAGGGGAGATTCACACGAACTTGGGATGGTTTAGAGAAAAGCACGCGGAAAGGGCCGTGATGCTTCTTGTTATCTTTATCGTTGGTCTCTATTTGCGAATTATACTTCCGTGGGCGAGTTCTATCCAAGGTGGCAGCATTATCATCAACGATTTTGATCCGTACTATCACCTCCGGATAATCGAGAACACGATACAGCATTTTCCGTACGTGCTTGCCTACGATGCGTATGTCAATTACCCCACCGGATTTTGGATCGGCTGGCCACCACTCTACGATTTTCTGGCTGCGGGGTATACGCTGGTGGCGATGGCGCTGTTTCACGTCGACTGGCAAGTTGGCGTCGCGACGTTCCCTGCGCTCTTGGGGGCTCTTGCGATCTTGCCTATATATTACATAACAAAGCTTGTCTTTGACTGGAAGGCGGGAATCGTTGCGGCCGCACTTCTTACGGTCATCCCAGCAAATATCTTGCGTTCTATGGTTGGCAATGTCAATCACCACGTCGCTGTGGAAGTGCTTTTTCCGGCGCTTTTATTTCTTTTTTTGATGCTCGCGCTGAAGGGCGAATTGACGTTTGGCAAGGTTCGGCGCTTCACCTTCACTGGCAGAGACAAGCGGACCTTGCTCTATGCAGCACTCGCCGGCGTTTTTGTAACTGCCGGTTTGCTGACGTGGCTCGGCGCATTCTTGTTCCTCGGCATTATCGGGGCGTTTGCTATTGTCCAATATAGCATAAACCATGTGAAACGCCTGTCGACCGATAATCTCACGATTGTCCTGTTAACCATGCTTTTCGTATCGCTGATTACTATCCTTCCTGTAAGTCTTACGACCCATTTCGGACGGACGATAGACACCCTGCATCTTTCTCTGTTCCAACCGCTATTTTTGGCGGTCCTAATAGTCATTTTTGCGATATTCGGATTCCTCGCGTATTACGTGCGAGGCATGCCTCGGGCAACTTACCCCCTGATGATCTGCGCGCTCGTGGTCGCTGCGAGTATTGGCATCTATCTGTGGAACCCGGGCCTCGCTGTAACTGTGTTCAGCGGGTATGGTTTCTTCACGCAAAGCGGTGTCTTACAGACCGTAGCCGAGGCGCAACCGCTGTTCGGCGGTGCAGAAGGCTTCCAACTCGGCACGGCCGCTACCTACTTCCAGCTTCTGTTATTCGTTGGTCTTGCCGGTCTCGCCGTGCTCGTATATCGCATATGGAAGAAACATGACGAGGCTGCCCTATTGCTTGCCGTTTGGAGCGTTTTTGCCTTTGTGCTTGCCGCCATCCAAACACGTTTTACGTTTCTATTGTCTGCCAATGTCGCAATCCTTTCCGGGTTCGTGATAGTGTGGATTATGGATGCGCTTATTGGCAAATCTTATGGCAAGTTGTCGGGCGTACGCGACGTTGCGGCTGTGCCCCAACTCTTTGGACGTGAAGTAAAGTATACGCAGCTTCTCGGAGTCCTTATTGTCGTAGCCGTTTTGCTCTTGCCAAGCATTAGTGTGACCACGTCGATTGCGAGGACTGCCTCCGGCGTTATCTCACCCGACTGGGCGGAATCGGTTCAGTGGCTGAGTGCTAACACGCCAGCAACTTCGAACTATAATGTTACCTCGGACCAGGTACCTCAGTACGGGGTGCTTAGCTGGTGGGATTACGGGAACTGGATCATCTTCCTGGGCCATAGGCCAGCCGTCGCGAACAACTTCCAAACAGGCATCAACGACTCCGCGACTTTTTTCGTAAGCCAGAATGAATCAAACACCTTAAGCATCGTCCAGAAAGACAACGTCAAGTATGTGATGACCGATTACGAAATGGCGGCCTACGACGACAAGTTCCCAGCAATTGCGCTTCTATCAGGACAAGGACTCGATACGTTCCTCACGACGCAGGCTCAGTTGACCGAAAGTGGCCAAATGACTCAGCAGACCGTGCCAACCGCCGCGTATTCGAACACGACGGTCGTCAGAATGCAATATGAGGATGGCAATGGATACAGCCACTATCGCTTGATTCACGAATCGAATACTACGGTGGGCACGTTCGGCGGAACTGACATAAAGGCCGTTAAGACCTTTGAATACGTTGAGGGTGCACGAATAGCTGTTAGTGGCAATGGAAACGCTACGCTAACCCTCAACGTCACCACAAATCAAAACCGGACGTTCGCCTACACGCAGAGTGCTCAACTGAACGGCACCCACGTGTTTGTCGTACCCTATTCGACGATTGGGATGCCGTACGGAATCAAAACTGACCCTGCTTATACGGTGACAGTCGGCAACGTTACGAAAGAAATCGCGGTGAGTGAAAGCGACGTCCAAAACGGGACCGAGCTTAATCTCAGTTTTTAGAGAGATCAAATTCGATGCCGAACCATCTCACAGAAGCAGTTCGCGCAGGATTCGTACATTTGGGTTGGACGTAACCCGTTCTTATCAGTAAGAATTCGACTGGAGCTTACTCAACATACCGAATGGCCTCCGCGGGCAGAGTTCGCGACACATTTCTTGCAGGGATGGCAGTACAGATAGCGACGGCCAGGTATACGATTAGAAGAACTAGGATAACCTGAACGACTGGAATCGTAAACGGTACTTTCACGGTCTGGTTCAAGTTAGAGTATATGGCGTAAGAAACGACCAATCCGGCTGAGAGGCCTACTGCTGCTGCCAACGTGGTCGCAAAGGTCGCTTCAAACAGTAGCGATTTAACGACGAGCCCTCGGTTGAAACCTATGGCGCGCATAATGCCAATCTCTTGACGCCGCTCTATAGTGGATCGCAGCATCACGACTCCCACGCTAGCGATGCCAACGATAAGTCCGAGGCCGAGATAGGTCGCGGTGAGCTGAAAGAACTGTTGGCTCTGCGCCGTCATCTGCGAAACCTCGTCGCTAATGAGAAATGCGTTGAGGCCAGCGGTTTTGTAACCCCTCTCGAGGTCGTAGCTAAGATCGATAGGTTTCATCCCGCTCGCTGATTTTATGAGAAACAGCGTATCGCCCGTAACCTCCGGAAAATACTGCTGCATTTGTTGCTTGCTCATAAAAATGCCGTGCAGATAGTACTCATCGAGGACGCCGGCAACCAAAAAGCGTGCAGTGCCGTTACCCACGTTAAATGAGATGGTGTCGCCTGCGTTCACTTGGGTGTCGTTGCGTCCATACGAATAGCTTGAGTCTACGATAACGTAGTTAGGGTTGTTTAGCAGATTCCAGGCTTCCGACGAGTTGAAGCCCGCAAGAGTGTCCTTGAAGTCGTACTGTGCATGCTCCGAAAAATTCGCATCTACGCCATAAACGTTTGTTTCAGGTCCCTGCTGGTAGAGCGCTTGACCATTTATGCTCGTCCCTGTTGCATTCGCAACAAAGAGGCCATCGTAGAAGTCTATAGCAGACGCGTTCAAGAGCGCCACAGGGTTTGTGGGTGGTTCGGATGCGGGTGACTGGACCTGCAGGGTTGTCAAGTTTGATAATGGCGTGCTTGAAGTCGCACGAATGTCGTATCCACCAGTTTGCTTGCTGATATCTGGTTGATAGACGGCGGCAGTAACTAGCGCTACGATCATTAGAAAAATGACGAGAGATAATATCGTAACCGTTGTTCCCAACGTCTCCCTTTTTTGGAGGCAGTACGCCGATGAAGGTCTAATGAGAGCTTGACTGGCTTTAAGCTTTGTAAGCGGCTTGGAGAATAGCTTCAACAACGGGGTAGCGTTGACGAGAACTAGCAGAACCGTGCCTAGCACTAAGAGAAGGCAGCTCACGGTGAAACTAACCGCCGTGGCGAAATTGTTGAAGCCTGAGGTGCCAAAGATCATGCCTGCGTTGTAGAGTATTAGGGCTGCTCCTGCTACAGTGAGTACTTGCTGTCGTTTAATGGCTCGTAGGGCGACGAGGGCAAGGCCAATGATGATAAGCGTGGGTGCCATAACTTGCGCTGCCAGACTTTGAGGTGAAACGCCGTACGCGACAAACCCGAAAACTAGTAGACCAACGCCGAGTGTGGGCGCCCCTCGCATCAGGCGCGGCGCTTGTTCAGAATTTTCGGCATATCGTATCGCGCGGACGATATTCAACCTGCTGATTCTGTAGGAAGCGAACGAGATCGTTGCGATCGTAACAAGTAGACCTATAAGAAAAGCGGTCAAGAGGTCAGTGAGATCATAATGCAGAACAAGGGACGCTCCTGCGGGGCTTCCTGTCGTAGTGGCCGCGTTGAGCGTATCTATAAGACCAGCGCCGATTCCGATCCCCAGTATTGACCCAATGGCTGCAGCCAGTAGCGCGCAGGTTACCCCTTCAAAAAGAAAGAGGAATATGACATGCCTACGTTTCATGCCCAAAGCGCGGGCCAATCCGAGCTCACTTCTACGCTGTTCAGAAAGCGTCACAAAAACGTTGACAATCAGCATCGCGCTTGTTATGATTGAAAACGTTCCTAGCGCGACGAGTAAGTTTAAAAACTGGGCACCACGCGCATCTGCAGCGGCCAGCATATCTTGTTTGACGGGATTGATGTCGAATCGTTGCGACGAACCTGACACGACTTGCGTGAGAAGCGCGGACACATTGCCAGATTTTGCCGCTCCTGATTCAGCATCGCCTAGATTCGAGACTCTAATCTCATTGATTTGACCTTCGTGTTGAAAAACAGTTTGCGCCGCACTGAGCTGCATAAAGAGATTTTCACTCAACTCGTACTGCGCCTTGCCTTCGTTTTGTGCTATGTACTTGACCATGAACGTGTAAGCTTTAACGGAAGAAGAGTTCTCGCCATAATAAACAACGAGACTATCGCCGGTGTGTGCATCTAAATCTTGAGCAAGCTTGTTGTTGATTAAGACTTGACTGCCAGTCAAATCGCTCGCATTGGTGTGCGTACCGTTCAGTAGAACAAAGTCGCCAAAGGGGGCGTCTAGAGTGAAGTTTAAACCGACGAGCGAGACTCCTGTTGACGTGATGCCGCTTGTAACGTCGTCCACAGACGGGACTCCTCCGTAGAGGCTGGGAGAGATGCCGTCGGTGTTGTTGGTTATTGCTGAATCAGCCGCAATGTGCTGATATACTGAATAGTTGAATGGTTGGCCATTCGCGGCAATGGTTTCATCAATGTTGCCAAGTGAATCGTACGTAGCCTTGACGACAGAATAACTAAGGGAGCTACTTGCAACGAGCGACCCTGAGATGATTGCTGTGCTCACCAGGAGCGCTCCGACTATAATGGCGGCGCTTTTCGGGCGTCGTATAATGTTTCTTACGCCCATTGTGAAGATTGACTTGTTTGTAACTGCAAGCGCGGCAAAAAGCAAAGTTACAGTAATGGCACAGCCGAGAAGTGCTAAGTACATCGCTGAGTACATTTACGTCCCTCAATCTGCACACTCGGCCAATCAGACAATGGGCGCAACTGATTCTGAGAGTATAGCCCCGTCTTTCATGCTGATCAGTCGATCCGCCGTCTTTGCAACAGACGGATCGTGTGTGACGATAACAAATGTCTGCCTGTTAGCCTTATTCAGCCTTTTCAGAAGCGCTGTGATCTGGTCTGCACCTGCTGAGTCTAAGTTTCCTGTCGGTTCATCTGCCCAGATGATTGCTGGTCTGCTTATGAGCGCCCGGGCGATCGCCACTCGCTGTTGTTGTCCCCCGCTGAGTTCCAACGGCCTGTGATGTGCCCACTCTTCGAGATCCACACGCGAGAGCATGCTTAAGGCCCGCAAACGTGCATCTTTCTCGTTAATGCCTGCTACAAGCAGTGGCAGCTCAACATTCTCTAGGGCAGTCAAGACCGGCAGCAGATTGAACGATTGAAAGATAAATCCCATCCTGGTCGCGCGATATTCCGACAGTTCGTTGTCGTTCATTTGCGAGAGCGGGATCCCTTCGATTTTGACTATTCCCGACGTTGGTGCGTCGAGCCCTGAGAGACAGTTAAGGAGGGTGGTCTTGCCGCAGCCGCTTGGGCCCATAATTACTACCATATCCCCTTTTTCGATTAGCAGGTTTACGTCTCTGAGTGCGTGGACTTTCAGGCCGTTCAATTCGTATATTTTGTGCACGCGCTGCGCTTCTACCATCAACATGTTATGTTCTGTTATGCTCTGTTTACTGGATACGTTCTGAATGGTGCAGCCGAGGTTTCGATGCGGACGCGCCTCCCTACGTAACGTGTGTAAAACGCGCTGGCGCAATCGAATTCATACTTAATTGAACGAACGCTTTATTTAGAGCTACCGGCAAGCGGCTGAAACTATAAATATGATCGAATTATACCCGAAGTACGTGGCGGCAACAAGCTACACAAGGTTACAAGATGAAAAACGCAAAGAAGGCCTATGTGCCGTTTAATGAGGAGCGCTGGCGCAACTGGATAGACTGCGCAAGGCAAAGTGACTACAAAAACATGGACGAGACGGCCACCACAGTATTCGTTGAAATGGAAGAAGATGTAATAATTGCGTGCTGTAAGGTTGTTAGAGGTTTCGAAATCGGCAAGCTCACGCGTGAAGAATCTTTAGATGGCTTACATAATATTGAGGCGATAACAGAGGAAAAAGCTGACACAGGGGACGTGGAGCTTGACGACTTACTAGGACTTATCCAATCTTCTTTAGTTGGCGCCTTCGCATCGTTTGAGAGCTACGTGAAAGCGTCTTTTGCAGACAAGGCTTCTATGGACGAACTAATACAAGACGCCCTAGATCAAGAAAAAAAAGGGCACTTCGATCTGGCCTTAGCGATAGTAGGAAAGGTCGGTGCGCGAGTTATCGCAGGCGAGGCGCTGCATCAAGAGACTATTGCTGAACTGGAAGACAGCTACGTGGCAGAGTGGCTTGATGGAGTTGACTCGATATCTGCAGCCATCTCAAGTTCCATAGAATTCGATAGCGGTGAGGAAACGACTTAGAAGCTTTACGCGCAACTGTTCAACACGCCCGCTATGGACGGTGCGTCTGTGCCACGGAATCAAGAAAGATTTCAGTTTTGTGGGCGATTGCCTGCCAGTTCCAATAGCGAGAGATTAGCGAGTTAGCGCGTTTTCGAAGCGAAGCGCGCTCTTCACCAGAAAGTTGTAGAAGTTCAATAACAGCGCTTTTTGCTGCCTCGCTATCCCCCACGGGAAAGAATTTTATGATGTTAGAACCGTGGTCAATGAATCGATGTGGGGCTATGTCGCTAGCTGCTACCAAGCAACCTGATGCGAAGCCTTCGAGAAGTGTTATTCCGAACCCTTCGACAGAAGACGCAGATAAAAGAATTTTGGATTTTGAAAGCAGCTCTTTTTTTCTTCCTTCACTAACGTGACCGGCGAACTGAATGTTCTCGCTAGCCCAACGACGTTCAAGAGTGGGTCGGAGCTTTCCATCGCCGACGATGACTGTTTGAACCTCGGTCTCGAATAGTGCCTCGCACACTATGTCTATGTTCTTGTAAGGCGCGTCGAAGCGTGCTATACAAATGACATCAATTTCTTTCGTGTTCTGTGCGAATTCTTTTAGGTAAATGCCGTTGCCAGTGACTCTAATCTTGTGCCGGGGGATCCAATATTTTAATGTCTCAAAAGTAGGGTCTGAGACGGTTATTGTGATCGGACAGGTCGAGGCGTAGCGAAGACAGGCGCGTTCCAGCAAACAACCTTGCACGCCCCTTAACATGTCGCCTCCTTGCAGATCACGCCACGCAGAGATGCCATTGGCCAACGGCAAAGGCTGGTACACGTCATGCACGATTGGCACGACCGGCACCTTTGTGCGACTGAGCGAGGCTGAGAAGATAGGTATGAATGTTTGAGGAACGATGACATCGAACTGGTTGCTGATACGCCTTAACTCTCGCGACAGGCGGATTGCATATCGCAGATTCGCTGCGCGTTTACCCGCGGTTTTGCGGTTGTATATGGTGCATACGTGGAAAGGAAATCGGTCTTCTGGATACGTGGCTGCCGGCACGTGTGATGTCAGCACCGCGATGTGATGCCTACCCGAAAGCTCGTGGCCTAAGGCATACATGTGGTTTTCCCCTCCCCCCAGCATGTGCAATTCGCCAGCGGCGTCACAAAAAGGAAAAAGCTCACTTACCAGCAATATGTTCACTGTATGGCCTCTGTTTCTACTTAATTTCAGCTTCACGATACGCGGTTGCTCATACAATGGTGCCTGCTGTAATAATGTTTTTGAAGTCGCTGATGTTCCGCGAATCGTTGCAAATCACGTTCCGCTTACGTGAGCGACTCATATAACTTTCGAAGTTCAGCACACAAGAGATTCCAGTCAAAGAAAGCTGCGCCTGCTTGTGCCGCGCGTTGCATACGCTTTTTGTCAACTTCAAGCAGCGCCGATCGGAGTTGATCCTCCGTCAGATCAACGACAAATCCGTTCTCTCCGTGCGTGATGAGCTCTCTTGCTGCATTTTTTTGAACATTGCTCGTAATTACGGGCGTACCACATGCTAGCGCCTCGAGGGCAACGATGCCAAAGCCTTCGCGGCTGGAAGGCAAAACTAGCGAATTTGCGGCTTTCATCACGCCTATGAGATCTTCGTAAGGCAATTCTGAGCTGAAACACACGTTGGTGCCGAGTTCTTTCGAGAGTTGAACGAGTTTGGATTTTTCGGGACCATCGCCGATTATGCAAAGCATTTTGCTTGTAGGCATCGCTCTTAATAGTAATTCGACATTTTTTTCAGGAATGAGCCTTCCCACGAATAGCGCATCGACTGAGATTTCAGCCGGTTCGATCGAATCGATTAGAGAGATATCGACCCCATTTGGCACGAATGATACTCTTTTTCTGAAATGCTCGAGAAGTTCTTTCGTGGTCGTAGAGACAGCGATCACTTCGTCCGCTATCGTCAGGATTGCTCTCTCCGTGAGCTTGCCAAAGAATCCGAGCTTGCCCAAGTACTCGTACCAGTAATCTCCCCAAAACTCGTGCCAGGTAATAACTAGGGGTATACTCTTCAGTAGCGAAATGAGCCTCGAAGGAAAGCAGTGTAAATACGGAAATTGATTGCAGTCAATGATATCAAGGTCTTGCTTAAAAATGGGGCGCAAACTGCCTGCAAATCTCGCTGCTTCTCGAAAAGACCGGCGCTCTCCCGCATAAAGGCTGAGCGGTTTGCACACGCCATGGAGGTGAATTCCGCCCAACTCGATATCGTTCTTTCCTTTCCACCACTTCACGCCAAAGATGTGCACTTCGTCATTTGTGGCAAGACGCTTTGCCATTTCGTAGATACGCTTCTCAGCCCCGCCCTTCACGAAAGGATAGACAACATCTGAAACATAGCCAATGTTCATTTTGGTGTTTATCGCCGTCGCAGGTTCGTCAGTATGATATCAGCTAGCAAACCGAAAAGCGTTATCTGTAAGCCGGTCAAAATGAGCAAGACGGAGAGAATCGCAGCTGCTATGCGCGTTACGATGCCGGTGTGGATGTAGTCGATAAGTATAGTTGTGCCATAGCCGAGGCCTACGAGCATGAGCGCGAGACCAATGGGTAAAAAAATAACGAGTGGATTGTAGTCCCGGACGAGGCGAACCGTGATAGACACGATGCTAAACGCGTCCCTGAACGGGTCCAGCTTCGCATGGCCGACTCTGGCCCTGTACCTTATGGGGACCTCGGTAATAGCGAGATCTTCTTTTTGTGCCTCGATGATCATTTCGCTCGCGAACGGCATGTTAGGCGATTGAAGTTTTAGACGATCGAGTGCAGAGCGTCTTATGGCACGCATTCCTGATTGAGAATCAGTCACGCGTACGTGATACAGAGATCGTAGGAGGGCGGTTAGCATTCTGTTGCCGAGCGCGTTTCTCCGACTCATCGCTCCTTTATCCATAAGAGCGAATCGAGTTCCTATCACAACGTCAGCGCCGTCGTTGATGGGCTGAAGCAGCTTCGGAATGTCGTACGGATCGTAGGTATAGTCGCCATCCAGAATGACGACTATCTCAGCATCTTCGGATATGTGTCTAAATCCTGTAATGTAGGCATCTCCATACCCAGTTCCGGTCTGATGGATTACCTTTGCTCCAAGCTCTGCCGCGCGCAGGGCTGTCTCGTCTTTTGACTTGTCGACCACGATCACTTCCGCGCTGTACTGTTGCAGCGCGTCAAAGACATCGTGAAGAACGTCAGCAATGGCTGGCTCATTCATCGTCGGGATAATTACGGATATCTTCATAGGCTGCTAGATAGCGTAGGCGCGCTACGCTTGATTTTATTCTATAATCTTGGCGTGAAAAGGTAAAGTTATCTGTCCACATATGGTTAATTCTTATTGATTTAAACAACGTTTCAATGACCACATTGCGCTGAACTGACGCTGGACAACAATCGAAACGGCAGATGAATACGCCTCGCGTAAGAAACACGATCCTTGAGCAAGAGCGATGACCTCGATTTATGTAGAAACTTACGGCTGTACGCTAAACCAAAGCGAAAGCGAAGAGCTCATGCTTCAGCTAAATAGCCACAGGATGGTGGAATCGACCGAGGATGCACGTGTGCTCGTTCTAAATACGTGTATGGTTATCGAGACGACTGAAAAAAAGATCCTGCGACGGATAGACACTCTGTATCGGCAGTTAGGCGAGCGAACGCTCATTATCACGGGCTGCATGGCGGGGCCATTTGGGGATCGGCTCCACGCTTTGTATCCAGCATTGAAAACTATGCGGATCAGTGGCGTGGCGTCTTACATAGACGCTCATTTCTCGCGTAGCGCCGCATCTGCACCGAGACCAAACATCACAGCTAAAGTAAAGATCGCTCAGGGATGTGGGGGAAGCTGCAGCTATTGCATCGTGAAGCTCATCAGAGGTCCTGTGAAGAGTCGAAGCATCGAAACCATCACCAGGGATGTGGAACAGAGGGTTCAAAATGGTGTGAAGCAAGTCTTCCTGACTGCGCAGGACGGGGGAGCGTACGGGTTAGATCGGGGCCACCGATTACCCGACCTTGTCGAAGCGCTATGCGAAATTGAACACGACTTCAAGCTCCGCGTTGGGATGATGAACGTGTCCTCGATTCTTGATATCGAAGAGGATCTCTTGAAAGCGTATACGCATCCTCGGGTATACAGATTCGTGCACTTGCCGGTGCAGTCGGGTTCCGATCGGATTTTGGAGCTCATGGAAAGAGGGCATACGGTGTTCGACTTCAAGCACATTGTCTCGAGCTTCCGTCAAGAACTTAGAGACGTCACTGTATCGACCGACTTCATTGTTGGCTTCCCGACTGAAACGGCTGAGGATTTTCGGGCCACGTTGGACCTACTGCGAGAAGTTGCGCCGCTCAAAGTGAACATTACACGTTTTTCGCGACGAGAGGGAACTGAAGCACTCTTTTTGAGACCCGTGACCGGCAGAGTACAGAAAGACCGGTCGCGAATGCTGACAGCGGAGCACCACCGCGTTGCTCGCCAGCGAAACCGTGCGTACATAGGGAAGAGCTACAGTGCGTTGGCAGTGGAGAGAGGCAAGAACGGAAGCACAATCTTATATAACGACAACTATCGGCCGATAGTTGTGCCACGCAAGTTAGCTCTTGGGGTCTTTTATGCAGTGCGCGTAACTGGAGTCACGCCGACGTATTTAATAGGCAGCCTTAATTGATTCGTTTTGAAAAATAAGCTCGCGGCCAAGTTATTTTTCGCAAAAAAGCAATAGGATTTTATACCATAAGGTAATCTATGGTGTGGTATGCAACGGCCACGATACCAACTGAGAATCGACTGGATTACGTTTGCCTTAATATTTGTCATCTCATTGATTCTGTACTTGATCCCGTACCTTCACGAGCTCCTGATTATAGTCGTTATAGCTGCGATCTTGTACATGTTCGTCAAAAGTCTATACTAGCTAAAGGCCTTCTTTGCGGCGAACACCCCTTTATTATGGGCTTTTTTAGCTTTAAAGACCGCGTGAACTCCCGTGAAGGCAGCACGTGTCACTCGAGCAAAACCGCCACACAACCATGATTTGAAAACTGAGGACTGCTAAACATGCGACTTCTGCTAATGCACGTTGACTACATTGAGTACCAGGTCACGAAGGCAAGCAAGTACGCTGAAGATACGGAAGATTCACGCAAACAGGCGCGAATGGAGGAGGCTTTAGTCGCATTTGTCGCCGCAGAACGCGGTGACGAGACGAGTCTTGGCGACGTGGCAGCCGATGCAGCGAATGCAATAGTCGACGTTGCGACTAAGGTAGCCACGAAGCGGGTCATGATCTATCCCTACGCTCATTTGAGTTCCGAGTTGGCGTCACCCGAGACTGCTTTGAACGTCCTGCAGGAGATTGAATCTCTGCTCGTCGGCTTTGAAGTGCTGAGGGCGCCATTCGGATGGTACAAATCGTTCAGTTTGAAGTGTAAGGGGCATCCTCTTGCTGAGCTATCCAGATCTATTCACCCAGAGGCAAAACTTGAGAAGAAGACAGTCGAAAGCGAATTCTACGTACTTGAGCCTAGCGGTACGATAACTCAGGCGACTGCGTTTCACTCGACGGACGCTGAATTCAAGGATATTCTTAGTTATGAACTGGGGCAACACGCTCTCTACAGCACGGAAGCGGAGTTGCCGCATATTAAGCTAATGAAAGAGAAGGAGCTCGTCGAGTACGAGCCGCTGTCAGATGCGGGACACCTCAAGTGGCTGCCGAAAGGAAAGCTAGTGCGTGATCTTTTGATCGACTATTCTTATCTCTTATCGGTGAACTACGGCGCGATGCCGGTCGAGACGCCGGTTATGTATGACCTTTCCAGCAGAGCGGTCAGTGAACACGCGAGCAAGTTTGGTGAGCGACAATATCGGCTGAAAGCAGGCGCACGCGACATGATGCTCAGATTCGCTGCCTGCTTTGGTATGTTTAGCATGATGCACCAGATGCATTTGACCGGAAAAGACCTGCCGCTGAAACTGTACGAGCTTTCGACTTATTCTTTCAGGTATGAGCAGCGGGGCGAATTGACCGGCCTCAAGCGCCAACGGGCGTTTACGATGCCTGACATGCACACCGCTTGCCGAGACATGAGCGAAGCCAAGCGTTTCTTCATGGAGCAGCTGAGACTCGGGTTCAAATCGGGTGTGGATCTCGACGTGAAATATCAGGCTATCTTTCGGAGCACGGAGGCATTTTATAAGAACAACAAAAAATGGGTAGAGCAGATCGCTCGCGAGTTTAAGCGCCCCTTCTTGATAGAACTCTTGTCAGAACGCGCTCATTACTGGGTTTGTAAGTGCGATCTCGCGGCTTTAGATACTTCGCGGAAACCAATCGAATGCCCGACCGTCCAAATTGACGTGGAAAGCGCGGAGCGGTTTGATATCAAGTACTATACCGAAACGGGAGAACACTGGCCCATTATCCTACACACGTCCCCGACTGGCGGGATAGAGCGCGTACTCTGCGCGATCCTCGAGGCGCAGGCGCTCGAGAAAGTGCCTGCCTTTCCCGTGTGGCTCGCCCCGACGCAGGTGAGGATCGTTCCTGTCTCCGAAAAGCATCTTCAATACGCGCGAGAGATCGCAAGCGAAGTCAGAAATGCGAAAATACGCGTTGACATCGACGACCGCGATGAGTCAGTAAGCAAGAAAATCGCCTCTGCCGGGAGAGGATGGGTGCCCTACGTCGCTGTCATCGGGGAAAAAGAGGAGCAGAGGAAAAGCCTCGCTGTGACCGTACGCTTTTCGGGGCAAAAAGAGTCGATGTCTGTCAATGAGCTGATCGATCATGTGCGCCAAGAAATCGGGCGAATGCCATATCGGCCACTAACATTACCCGAAATGCTCTCGCAGCGACCAAAATTCGTGTAAATGAACGCGAGATTTGTCCATCCTTTTCAACGGCGGATGAAGTCAGTTCGTCTTTGTATTTGATAGAGCCAGACCTCAGAATGTATCATCCTGTGCGTAGCTCCTTCCGAGCTTCAGCGCGATTTCTGCCTTTTTCAACTCACGTCCAAGATACGCTGCGTGGGATGCCGTAGATACGAGCTCAAGCTCAAAAATGGCATCAAGTATACCTTTTGCGGAATTGCCCCGTATGGCGGTCCCAGTGTCGTGCCTCGCAACGATCAGTTCCCCTCTAACACCGATCACGAAGTTGCCAGATGGGTCAGGCGCCCACTTCGCCGTGTCAAAATCCTTAGCGTCGAGGATGTCCGTGCTGGTAATTCGATACTCTGGTCGCCGTCTGCGCTCTTTCAATACGAGAAGATTAATGCCTAGATCTTTAGGTGGGCTTTTTCGATACTGCGCGAGCTGCATCATCTGAGCCGCTGTCTTCAGCTCCTTAACGCTGCCCTTTGCTTTGTCACTGTGCTCAGGAGTAAAAAGCACGGCAACCCCGAGCTCCATTGCCAGACCGGCGAGCAGAGCGTTGGCCCCTATGGAGTCGGCTTCCATAAGCTCAACGATGTTGCCGACGCCGAGAAACAGTGGGACGTTGCTGACGGATCTGACGCGGCGGTACTCTGCGAGCGAGTTGGAGGCGCCACTGCCTATCGGGTATAACACGGGATCGGCGATGATTTTGCTGATGCCAAAAGTACGCGCGAGAGCTACGGTAGAGCAAACATCGCCGTTTTCGGGCAACACCACAACTGCAAGGTCTTTTCTTGCGACTGTGGGTCCTATCTCGGCGGCGTTTTCTGCTGTAAGTGAGAGAACGAGTTCAGCCCCTGATTCTATTCCAGCGCAGATAAGCTCTGGATCGAGACTATCGATGCTGAGGGGGACGTTGTACTCACCTGTTACCGCGCTGACCTCCGCAAAGGTGCGGCGCACCTCGCGCTTCGCGGTTCCGAGAGGTATGCCGACGTCGATGATATCGGCTCCGTTGCGCATATGCTGCAAAGCAATGCGCTTAGCATCTGCGACAGGGGCGTCGATTATCTCTCCGAGCACCTTCATTCGAGAGTTTCCTCCAATTTTAAGGTCTCGAATTTTGAAATCATAGGCTGCAGATCTTTCTAGCTGCGTCAATAGATTCAAGGCGTCGTCTCTACGCTTTTCCCGAATAATAAGGTCAGCCGGCTCATTGAGCGACAGCATGGATTGATCGAGCGATTTAAGCACCAAGCCGAGATCATAGGCCTGTTTTGGGCCCAGAGCGATTTTCACCCGCAGCTCGTCACTAAGCGCCCCAAAGTCAGTGGGATTCGCAGCGCCGGGAATCAAGATCACATCGTGCTTGTGACCATGCCGTCTCGAGAACTCGACGTACGCTGCTCTTAAGAGGGAGGGCGTCATCAGCGCCGCAATGTCTATATCTAGAACCAACACATCTGCGGCTGCGCCTACAGCCTCTCTAACTACTTGTTCGGCGCAGCGACCGGTCGCCACAAGCACTTGTTCGATAGGTTTCCACCTGTAATAACATACTCTTAATATGCTATATCACAATTACTGATGGTATGAGGTTTGATCTGCACATTCATTCACATTTTTCTCCTGACTCAAACAGCTCAGTCGAAGCGATACTTAGGCAGGCACAAGAAGCCGGTCTCGACGGACTTGCGATTACTGATCATAATTCTCTGCAATCTTTCTTTGATGCAGTGAGGCTTACGGAGGATCTGGGACTGAATCTCATCGTAGTACCGGGCGCTGAGATCTCAACAGCGGAGGGTCATCTGATAACGCTCGGAAATCACACTCTTGTGCCCCCCGGTTTATCTGCTTCTGAAACCAGCAAACGCGCTCACGACGGCCATGGGATCGTCGTGGCGGCTCATCCATTCGAATTATTCAGAAAGGGCATCCGCAGTTTGCGCAACAAGAGGATAGACGCTGTCGAAGCGTTCAATTCAAGGCGCCTTCTTGGCGTCTCTAATTATCTCGCGACTCGTTCAGCTGCGAAACTGAACCTTGGGGTCACTGGCGGAAGTGATTCTCACAACGTGGAGACAGTCGGTTTTGGGTACACTGAAGTAGATGCTGCGAGCGGCGTCAGTGTGCAGGATCTACTATGCGCTATACAGGCTGGCAGATCTACAGCGAGGGGCCGCGTATCGCCACGTCTCCGGTCAGTGAGTTATTCACTTAAGGCACGGGTCTTGAATCATAGGAATAGCCGTTAAATTACCCGCAAAAAAAAAACAGAACTTAGCGTTTTAGCACCGACGTGCGGATCACATAGTTGCCCAAAGCGCCTCCTCAAGCTGATGAGGACTGTCGAGAATCGTTATTCCTTCCGAATCTCTAAGGGTTCGGACGTTGTTTTTGTCAATGTCGCGGACTATAAGGTTCACCGTCCCCTCTTGGATCGCGTCATAATGGCACACGTCATTGCACAAGCCGCAGCCGTTGCATTTGAGGTAGTCGATTTGCTCATCAATCGCATCGTTTGGGCAAGCTTGAGCGCATTCGTGGCACTCAGTGCAAAGATCTCTGTTTATGAAGTAAGGTACGGGACTTTTAACGCTACCTTCAATGTCGACAGGAACGATGAAAACCAGAACCCCGCCTTTCACGGCGTGCGCGACCGCATTAGTAATGAGTGAATCAGCAATGCCGTGAGCTATTTTGGCTACCGTATTGGACGTAGCCGGAGACACAAACAATGCGTCATAGATGCCGCGCGAGAAGCGGCCTGTCTTTGGGTAGCTCCATCCCTGTTCGCGTTCGAGTATGACCTCCTCCATGTACCCTCCCGGTGAAACTCGGTCCAAGTATTGAAAAAGGCCGTAGACCCGTGCAACCTCCTCTGCAGCCCGCGAGACAAATGAAGTCACAGCTACGCGGTCGCCATAGGCTTCCTTTGCCTCGACGAATAAATCAAACGTTTCGCGTAGATGATGCCCAGCCCCCGTAATACCCCACGCGATTCTTGCCATAGCCCCTCAACCGTTCTGATCTTAATCCTGCTGTTTAGATGTGATCGCTTGTCTAAGGTATTTCTTTAGGAGCTTGAATGCTTCAAATTCGCGCCTTCCACCGCACTTAGTAACGATGCGCTCGCAGTGAGTCATTCGCTCGAGGTAGGCTGGGTCTCCAAGAGTCTGATAACGTGTCGCATGAATTGTTGCTTCAAGCACAGCGCAAAATGCCCTGTTCACGGGTATGATTGGTCGCTGCAGGACAACAGATCTCACAGGCTGGAGCTCTACTACGGCGCTTTTTTGAGTCGGTTTTTCCAGAATCGCGCATGTAAATTCCACCCATGCGTACGCTGCCTTTAGAACGGGCGCCGTCTGATCGGGGGAAAAAAAGTCAGGGCCGAGGTCTTCAAAGGCGGTTTTCACGTAAATCAGCGGATCCGCAACAAAGTTGGCAACCAACTGAAGGTTTTTCTTAACGTTCAAAAAAGTGTGGCTGTCTTTGTAAACGGAAATGTAGAGGGAGCCGCGATTTATGACGCCCATAGGAGCGGCGTTGGGCTGGCCATTACGCGTCGTTACTATTACTTCTGAGATGCCTTCGTGAAATTGCACGTCCATCAGTACCGGAAACCTCCTAAGAGCACGACAAATAATGATCCAATCACGAGATCTGCTGTCGTCCCGGGGTTGATGTGCCGCGCGAGGAGCTCTTTGTCGAACTCGTCGGCGGCGTCCTGTTTTAACGTGTTAGCCGCTTTTGCCGAAACCTCAAGGGCAACATCAGTGCTGAATTTTTTTGCTATGAGCGTATCGGGAAATTCGCTGAGGAGTTGAAGAAATAGCTGCACAATTGAATTGTTGACAGTGAACCCCGATTCAATGTAGTGGCGCATCAATTCGGCGCCGTAAAAGGTGCGAGGAAATCCTTCAGCCCACTCCTTTGCTACGGTGTCGTTTGGGCTCGATATTTGCATAACGTCCCACAGGGTCAGATTTTGCTGCTGAATCGCTTGCAATGAGGACGCGTCATTCACGTCAAGATAGTGATGCTCTCCGACGCGGACGTGGACGCTCCGAAAAGACTCAAAGAACTGGATCGCGTCAGCGCTCGAAGTCTGCTTGACGACGCGGACGAGGTTAGTCTTGAGTTGAGATATCGTGCTGCTTTTCCGTGCCGCGGCACATAAAGGGATCAGCAGCAGGATCGCGCCAAAGTGACAATTCCCAGCATTCTGCCAGGTGGTACTCGCTTGAACCGCATCGAGAATCAGACCGCCTATCTGATGCCTAGCTGACGCTGCTTTTTTAAACACAGCAAAAGTGCCGACTGCGGATGCAAGAAAATGTTCGTAAGTTACATCTGCAAAGTCATGCGTTCGGTCTACATTGCCCGGCTTTGGCGTCGCGGACACCTCGAGCAACATTGCTAGCTCGGCGCAACCGGCTATGAAGTCTGGGTCGTACATGGTGAGAAGCTCAGTCGAGGTCTCGACAGCTGAGAAATCTCTCTGCAAGTTGCTTTTTGAGTTGCATGTACTCAACGTCGGAAAAACCTAGGTCGTGCAGAGTGCTATCTCTCCAGGGGCAAGGCCTAGTGATTTTGCAGCACCATACCATGCTGCCGAAGCACGTACCTGGTCCCGCCCCTAGCTTTGTGTCATTGAAGCTCTCCTTGATTTGGACGTACTCTTCGTTGGAGATCCCTGCTCTTTTCAGAACATATCGCAGTGGACACTCCTTTACTGGCATGCAACAGTACGCTAACCCACGCAAGTCCCCTCCGGCGCAAATGTGTTTTGGCGCATTGTACCAGCCAACTGCTTCTTGATATGACTGGACTTCAGTCAGGATTTCGTCAACAGCAGTGTTGTCGGCCACAGCGGCACGGGCGACTGAGACGTAATCCGCCCCCATCGAGAACATCTTGTGGGCGCTGGCATAGTCCACGATCGAATTGTTTGCGATGATTTTGAGCGCCGTAGCATCCCTAATTTTCTTGACCAATGCTGGTCCAGAATCCATCGTGTCGACGTGAATCGCGTCGGCGCCAGCTTTGTCTATAACCTTTGCGAGCTCAATGTCTGCAACAACGCCTGCGCGTACCTTCACCGAAAGAGGCACGTCTGTTTGTTTGATCTCCCGTATCCATTCGCTGAGTTTGTTGAGGTCGCGCGTGAGACATTGGCCGGCGCCTACAGCTTCCATTTCAGGCTGCCTGCAGTGGGCGTTTAGTTCGAGTATTGCCCCTTTTTGATGAATCAACTCGGCGATCTCGATCAGTGGCTCCAGCGTAGTTGACCGAGCATTAATACCAGCTTTCACGTCGATTGTGTTCATGACTCCGAGCTCGTTTTCGATCACAGGTGTCGGTTCGTCGTAAGCAAATTCGCTTCGTCCCCTTTTGACGAGCTCTTTAGCTGCTTCGATGGTCGCCGCGTCAAGGTTGTATCCACCGAGAATGGCTAGTCCAACGCCCCGCGAGATAGCAAACGAGCTGTTAGTTAGTCCAGCCATCGAAGCGAGAACTAAAGGATTCGGGATATGGACATCGCCGATCGTCAGTTGAAAGGCTACTTGAGACACGATGAAACCTCTGTGCGTACCAAGACTCACTCGCTGCGCTGAAATAGGCAAGTAGTAATACGGACACTCAATATTGTATTTTGCTGCTATTTAATTTTACTTTGCAGACGCCGACTCCGCCATTAACAGATGACCCTAATTTTGGGGTGCAAGTACTCGCACGATCTCCGTCGCTAGGTTTTTGCTTTGCTCTATGCCGTACATGATCGTATCAGCGCGGAGCAGTTTAACATCGCCCGGTAAATCGCTTTGCAAAATGTCGTCGCGAAGGTCAACGATCAAGATGTCCAAGAAGTCGCGATAGAACTCCGCAACACCTAAAGAGCTAACCGGAAGTCCACGCGATTCCATGAACTTTCCCGCAGGCCCGCTTATCGGCTCGCCCCGTATTATTGGACTAACCGCAATGACAAAACGGTCTTTAAGGACTTGTCGCATTCCGGTTACCTCAAGAATAGGCCCTATGCTGGATATCGGATTTGAAGGCCCAATCACAACGGAGCGATGTTCGTCCAGTGCAGTTTTTACTTCTTTGGTCATTTTGCCGGCCCGGCACCTCACCTGCGAAACGCTCGGGGCTTGTTGATATTTCACCAGAAAATCTTGGATATGCATCTCGCCGTTGTCCGTTACGATTGTTGTAGGTACGAAATCGTCTGTCATCGGAAGAACCCTGGCAGATAATTCGAACGAAGCGCACATCGCAAGGGTTGCATCAGTTAACGTTGCCCCTCGTCGCAGAAGGTCGCTGCGGAAAATATGAATAGCTCTGTCAAGCTCGCCTATGATAAGCGCTTCTTTGTGTCCTAAGCTAGCTAGTCTTTCGTGAGTACGGAAGGTATCACCGTTGATGCCCCACCACCGTTCGCTCACAATTCCCGCTGCGGTGTAGATAACGGTGTCAAGGTCCGGACAAACAAGATTTCCCGAGATCCAGATATCATCTCCAGTATTAGCAATGACTGTCACTTGAGCGCCAGAACAATAGAAAAGCAGCCCACGAAGCAGCTTAGGGCTACCGGTTCCGCCCGACAAGAGTAGCAATGTTCTCCCCTGACGTTTCAGTGAGCTTTTCTAGAATAAATGGGTATGTCATGCGTATCGTGAACTGCATTGTTCGGGGACTAGTAAGAGGCGAGCAAGGAATGGATGCGCGGTGCCGTGCTGCAGCGTGATCGGTCGCGAAACTCTTTCGATTGCTAGACGTGGACGCTAATAGTAGTCTGAACCGTTGCGCCCGTGCAGGCGACAAACCCAAAAGCTTTAAGACTGAGAGCACGACAGAATTAGAGGTGGTGTGGCCGTGCGCCTGACGGTCGCCTTGCTTAAGCCTTTGATTTGCCAAAAACTGTCAGCGGGAGTAGATATTTGTCTCGTGGTCACGTTGTTTTGACGAGGAATGCGGGCTCAGCAGATTTGAGGGTCGACGCAACTCGCGTGGGAAAAGACTTACTCGTCACATTGGTGGGGGGAAAAGCGCACGTGGGCGCCGTCGCGCTGGGCGGATTTCACAGGAGGTCGTTTGCTTCGGTATTAACTGCTCCAAATCATCGCGATGACATTATCGCTAAAGAAGCCGCTTTGCGAATTTCGAAGGAATTGCGGCGAAGCTGCGTCGTGGTTGTCGGGATTCATGTCCACGATGCATCTGAAGGGCAAGTCGCAGAGATTGTTGATGCATCATTTTCGCTTGTTGATGAACTTATCGAGGCTCTCAAATGACGATAATAGTTGCTATTACCGGGGCGAGTGGAGTGCAGTACGGCGTTCGGCTGCTGGAGGCTCTGAATCAACTCGGTGTTGACACGCAGCTCGTTGTGACCAAAAGTGGCCAGCAGCTTATAGACATTGAGACTAACTATAGCTTGAACTATGTCACGTCGCTAGTCAACCGCACGCACGATGAAATGGACCTCGCTGCGCCTATTGCAAGCGGTTCCCACATCAGTAACGGCATGGTAATAATTCCGTGCAGCGTGAAGACGCTTGGAAGTATCGCACACGGCGTTTCTTCTAACCTTGTAACGCGCGCGGCCGATGTATGTTTGAAGGAACATAGGAAGCTCATATTGGTTGTGCGCGAAACGCCGTTGAGCGCGATTCATTTGAGCAACATGCTGAAATTGTCGCAATGTGGAGCTGTAATAGTCCCCGCCAGTCCGGGGTTTTATACGCGTCCGACTACGATCGAAGAGCTCATTGACGCTCTGGTTGCCAGGGTGCTCGACCTGTTGCAGGTCGACCATTCGGTGTCGCGACGCTGGGGTGACTAAATGAGACGCTTCATTCAGCATTTAAAGGACTCGGGACAACTAGAAGTCATAACTAAGCCCGTTTCGCCGATATTGCAAGCGCCGCGGCTAGCCCGAGGACGAGGACCGGTTCTGTTTGAACGCATTGACGGCTCCCAAGCCATCGTAAACCTCTTGGCCTCGCGCGCGCTACTCGCCCAAGCGCTCAACGTCGACGAACGAGGACTCATGCATAAGCTTTTGAGCACGTCGGCAACGGGAAAGACCGTAATGCAAGACCTTGCGTGGGACTTAGAACGTACTCCGGATCTGAGCAAGTTACCTGTAATGAAATTTTTCGAGCGCGATGGCGGACCGTACATTACTGCAGGCGTCGTGGTGGCAAAATATGGTCACAGAATAAACGCGTCAGTTCATCGCATGATGGTCATCGACAAAACTTCGCTAGCCGTGAGGCTTGTGCCGCCGCGCCACACATATCTGATGCATAAAGCATCTGCAAAAAAAGCCGAGCCTCTGAACATCGCTGTCGCCATAGGCGTTGATCCTGTCACGCTATTTGCAACCACAACGAGACTCCCTTGTGGTCTCGAATTCAACTATGCGGCCGCACTGAAAGGAACGGCTCAGACCCTCATTGAATGTGAAAATGGGATCCATGTCCCGCCAAGCGAAATAGTCTTGGAGGGACAAATAAGCCCGACAAGAACTACAAATGAAGGTCCTTTTGTAGATCTTACAGGTACTTATGACGTCGTTCGAACTGAACCGGTTATCGAAGTAACGAGAATGGTGTCGGTTAGAGACCCCATCTATCACTCCATATTGCCAGCAGGTATCGAACACTCGCTTTTGATGGGCATTCCGTATGAACCGCAGATCTACAACGCGTGCAAAAACGTGACAAAAGTGAAGAATGTAGTATTAACGGCAGGAGGACGGCACTATCTGCACGCTGTTATACAAATAGAGAAACAGACTGAAGGGGATGCAAAAAATGTGATCATGGCAGCGTTTGCGGCTCACATGAGTTTGAAACACGTTGTAGTGGTCGATGAGGACATTGATGTCTATGACACTGATGACATAGAATTTGCAATTGCTACCCGCGTCAAAGGCGATTTAGATGTTATGGTTATCCCACACGTTCGCGGATCGTCCCTCGACCCGCGTACTGGAAGCGACGGCACAACAACGAAGGTAGGCGTCGATGCCACCGCGCCGCTGGTCGATCACTGGAAGTTTGAGAGGGTTCGTTAACACGCGTTTGTCCGGTTTGCGCTCGGTGTTTCTCGACGCAGCGCACGAACGCACGAGTGAATCGGGCGGCGCATGAAAAACCTTATGATTTACAAAACTTAGTCCTAGGTGTGCGAACGAGCCTCGCTCTTGAAGGCCAAACTTCTGTTTTAGTGCCGCGCTTGGATCCAAACGCGTCGTACCCTCCATCATCGGCACCGGTCTTCTACAATCCACGAATGGAGTTAAGCCGAGACATAAGCGTCGCTTGCATGCAGGCGTTTGCCGATAATCAGCGCGACAATGGCGGGCTCACGTATCTAGATGCGCTCGCGGGTTGTGGCATACGAGGTCTTAGAGTTTCGAACGAGGCGCAGATCGAGGTCACGGTCAACGATTATAACCTCGCAGCTTATGAGTTGATGACGAGGAACGCGAAAGAATTGCAGCAGAACGTCCACGTGGAGCACCGCGATGCGAACGCTTTGATGTCAGAAGCTAGATTCAACGTAATAGATGTGGACCCGTTCGGATCTCCAGCCCCTTTTGTTGACGCAGCGTGCAGGTCAGCCAGCAAGATGCTTTGTGTGACTGCGACGGACACGGCCCCTCTAAGTGGCGCTCATTTTAGTGCCGGCGTGAGGAGGTATTCGGCACTGCCTATGAACACAGAGTATCACGCTGAGACAGGGATAAGGATACTCATTGGTGCAATCATTCGAGAGCTTGTCAAATATGATAAATCTGCCACTCCAGTCCTCGCACACGCAACAGAGCACTACTATCGGGCTTATTTGCTTCTCGATCGCGGCGCTGAGCTCGCAAATGCGTGTATTAGGTCGATGGGCTTCATAGCCCATTGTTTTACTTGCGGACATCGCTATGGGCTGCCGGGGCTGTTTCCTATGCTGCGCCCCGATTGTGCGATTTGCGGTGCAAAACTTGCCGTGGCCGGACCTCTCTGGCTTGGAACTTTATACGATAAAAAATTTTGCCGGCAAGTTCTTGAAAACATTGAGACCGGTGTTTTTGGCACTAAGAGGCGGGGCGCGAAAATCTTAACACTGTGCCTAAATGAGCTTGACACGGTGACGTTTTTTGATTACCACAAGCTCCTGAGGGAAGTCAAGTGTCCACCGGTTCCTATTGAAACGCTCGTAAGCGGACTGCGCACCGTCGGTTGTCGCGCATCGAGAACTCACTTTTCAGGCACGTCGATTAAGACGGACGCTGATGCAGGCACCTTGAAGCGAGTGCTGCTCGATTTGAGCTGCGAGAGCGAGAAAGCCCGACTGAATCACGGTTGAGTGCAGAATCGTAACGGTCTGTTTGCAGACAACGGCGACAATGCACGGGAGAACTGAAAAGAACTTTGTTGAGCCTCTGACCCATCTGCTGGCAGTCACATTCCCAAAGTCTTGCGAATCACTTGAGTAAAGACGAGTGAACAAACGAGGTACCAAATAAGCCAAACCGGAAAACCGAGGAAGACGCCTTGAGTGTACGGTAGTGCTCCAAAATAGGGCAAACTGATCGTAGTTGACACTTTGGTCGGCCAAGAACCTGCTTGCGTCATTATGTAACTCAGCCAGCCAAACAGGGGTAGTGAGATGATCAGTATGTATGGCATAGGTCTCATGGTCTGTGCTTGAACGTCCATGCTGAGCTCCATCACTTCGGCACGTTCTTTCTCGAGCTTTTTCAGTTTGCCTTTGTCTCCGGCCAATTGGGCCTCACGGTAGACCTTCTGGAATTCCCTCATCTTTGCTTGAGACTGTTTTAACTGCTTTTGATCGACGAAGCGGTTCAGCAGCAAAGACGAATAAGAGCCAGTGATGACTGAAAGAAGAAGGATCGTGATGAAAAGGGGCACGTAGAGGGTGGTAACCAAGCCCCCGAGGACATAGTTCATGGCTTGACCAACAGGATTTCGCAAAAAAGCATACGCTACTGTCATCACCAAATAAATGAGCAAGAGCCTCGTCATCACGCCAGTCGTGCTTTTTTGTGCCATTACTCGCAACCGTCAAGCGTCGCTAGGAAAAGAATCTTTTGTTGGGTCGGTAGCTGCAAATACAAGAAGTAGTTTCCGATACGTGAATAAATAGTTTTACGTCAGCATCTCGTGGGTCGGACATCCCCGTGAATTTAGCACACATGTTGCTCAACGCTCAACGCCTCAGCTTGATCAAGCGATCTTCTGAGGCCTGTAACGCTTAGCTACTACATATGTTTCGGCGCTTTGCTTTCGTGATGCTCGCGGGTTGAACGCTTTGACAAATTGAAAATAAGCACTCACCTCTCGTGTGAACGCATCAAAGAGATCCCCTTGGAAAACTTTTACCACGAAATTGCCGCCTGGTTTCAGCACGCATTTGGTGATTTCAAAGGCACAGGCTGAAATGTCGATTGATCGCGCGTGGTCCAGGCTCCATGCACCACTTAAATTCGGGGCAGCGTCCGATAGGACGACATCCACAGTATCTGCGATCCCCTGTATTTTATTCACAGTTTCTGGGGAAGTGAGGTCGCCTCGAATAGGCGTCACCCCCTGCACCGGAGCGATCTGCTGTCGGTCAACGGCTATGGCGGACGCTTCAAAATGGCGGATCACTTGGAGCCATCCGCCAGGGGCGGCGCCCAAATCAACGACCACATCTCCTTGTCGTATGATGTGGTACCGTTCTTGAATTTCCAGTAGTTTGAAAGAAGCTCTCGATCGATATCCTTCCGACTTCGCTCGCCGGTAGTAATAGTCCTTTCGCCGTTTCTCGAGGCTTTTCATTCTAGTTGATATGGCGCGCACCGCATAAAAAGCATTATGGGCAGCCAGACGGCTTTTATACTACTCTGCTAATAAACAAGTGCAGCAACACGAAAGATGAAGCACCTAAAAAACGTCGCGGCCAGCGCGGACCGATCCATGTGGATAGAGCTTGACGGGTGGCAGGCAAAGCTCCGATTTTCAGCGTGCCATTTCATACCTGATCACCCGAAATGCGGGCGCTTGCACGGGCATACGTATGCAATGAGTGCGACGATTGTCGGCGCGCAGATTCACGATTTTGTAATGGACTTTGAAGATATCAAAAAAGATGTTGCAGAGATCTGTGAAGCTCTCGATCACAAGATTCTGCTCGCATCTCGAGATGCAGATGTCCAGATACAGACCACGCGCGCTGGAGATGTCGCGGTGACGGTTGGCAAATGTGGGAAACGTTATTGCTTCCCGAGAGAGGATGTAGTCATGCTTCCCATTAATTCGGCGAGCGCTGAAGATCTTTGTTCCTTTCTCCTCGATGAATTGTGTAACAAGCTTGACCTCAGCACTATAACAGAAGTTAGCGTCCGTTTAGATGAGGGTTTGGGGCAAGGCGCAGGCAGCGTTCGGTACTTCCCCCCTAAGATAAGCGACTCAAGACTTGGTTGAATTCCGCTTTCCGTTTTTTGCTCTGCCGAGGGCAAATCATTTTGCGACCCAATTCTGGACAACAAAGATATAAAGTTGTGAGCAGACATATACGGTGTTTAAGCGGTTATAAGGGAGCGGATCATGTTTAAAGCTGATATTCTCGGAGAGACTCTGAAGGACGGCATCGAAGCATTGACTATCATCGTTGATGAAGCGCGGGTACACTTAAGCAAAGACGGCCTGTACGCGAGAAATGCGGATCCATCCTATGTGGCGATGGTCCAGTTTGAATTGTCGGCTAAAGCTTTTGAAAGTTATGAAACTGACGACGAGGTTGTCACACTGGATCTCAAGAAGATGCAGGGCATTCTTGAGCTGGCTAATCGTACAGATGTCATCCGAATCGTCGTTGACGAAAACCGCATGGCCTTGTCATTCGGCGATCTTAAGTACACTATCGCTCTCTTAAGTCCTTACTCGATAAAGAAGGAGCCTAAAGTGCCAAAAATTGAATCTGCTGCACACGTAGTTATCACGGGAAAAGAGTTTAGGTGGGCGGTGAAAGCAGCAGGCAAAGTCAGCGACAATATCGCTCTTGGGTGCGCTAACACTGACTTTTTTATGGAGGCCCTTGGTGACGCTGATACTATGCGTCTTGAGCTTTCAAAAGAGCAGCTTATCGATGTATCGCGCACAGATGGCAAAGCAGATGAAATAAGATCACTTTTTAGTCTTGAATTCTTGCTTGAAATGTCCAAAGCAGTCGGAAAAGCTTCTGAAGTCTCCCTCGACTTGGGCAAGAATATACCACTCAAAATTGGATTTGATTTTGCCGACGGCAATGGTGCTGTCTCATATCTCTTGGCGCCGCGCATCGAACAAGAATGAAACTCAAACGCGGTAGCAGTTGGCCGACGCTAGAAGCATGGATGAATATCTAGCTCTTTTTCCATATACGGCTGCGGCCGCACGTTACGTAGAAGCATCCGCGAGGACCTTTGACTCTCTCATGAACGCTGGAGAGTTTTCTGATAGCGTCCTCAACAAAAGCGTTCAGCGGGTGGCACGAGCGATCGACAGCGACGTCCATTCAGAGCCGATTGAGCGTGACGATTATGAAATTGAGCTCTTCGCTTACGTTATGGGAAGAGCGTTGGTCTCGTGCATTCGCGAAGCTGTTCTGGTTCAGAGATATGCAAATGCCGAAGCCCATGACGCATTTAGCAAGTTGCGGAACGCCGGCGAACGACTTCAGGATGAGTACATAGCGAAGCTGCTGGAGGACTTTGGAATACCAGTATCGGCAGACAACAATATTTTTGAGCTGCATTTCACGGACTTGATCAAGTATACGGGCAGGCTGAAAGGGCCACAGTGGCGCCTCGTTAACCTACTGAACAGAGGCCAGGTAACTCTTGCAAAGAATGAGATGATCCAGGTTTTAGCCGAGGCTGTGCGACTGAAGGTGCTGCGCGGGCTGCCACTAAAACTCAGCAACAAAATGTGCGAAGAACTCGCACCGTACACCTCACCCTTGAAAAGAGCGATGTCTGTAGCCTCTTCTCGCCCTACCAATTCTGGTCCTGTGATTTTGGAAGCGTGCCCCCCCTGCATAAAAGCATTGCTTTCGCAAGTGAAAGCTGGACAGAACCTCTCACATCCCGCTCGATTCGCGTTGACCTCCTTTTTAGCGAATATAGGTATGAAAGCTGAGGAGATCGTGCATATCTATGAGACGTCTCCAGATTTCGACTATGAACTTACGCGTTATCAGGTCGATCACATAAAGGGAGCGTCAGGGAAAGACTACATCCCTCCCGGATGTTCAACGATGGAGACTTACGGTAATTGCACGGAGACCACTGGTCTGTGCAAAAGCATCTCTCACCCGCTCTCCTATTACCGAGCGCGACTTAAGCAGCAGTGAGACAACCGTTGACTCTAGAACCAAGAAGAGTAATAAGCAGTGGCCGTTCATGAGTCACTCAAAAGAGCCGTGGCTATAATCCTCGACGCAGCGCGGTCAGGTGCAAGCGCGTGAACCCGGAAACGAAAGCATTCCTCCAGAGAAAATTTGGCCATTACTATCGCGAGGCTTCAGTTGGACTCCCGCCGCAGTTCAAGAAACGAGAATGGGCGTTTGTTTTTTTTGACTCAAGTTATCCGAAGCTTGTAATGCGACGCCACAAAGCTTTTGGCTCGCAGAAGGAAGTGCGCGCATATATGGGCGCAGTTGCACCGGCGCACGTGTACCATTCAACAGCGTGTTATGCGTATCCGAGCGCAACACGCATGCAAGACAAGAAGTGGGAAGGCGCCGACTTAATCTTTGATCTTGATGTGGATAAGCTCTTGACGAAGTCTGTGCCTTCGTATGCGGGCATGCTTCAAGAAGTAAAAGATGAAACCATTAAACTGTTGGATTTCCTGATAAACGATTTCGGTTTGGACGAGAAGGACTTCAGTATCGTGTTTTCGGGTGGTCGTGGTTACCATGTCCATTTGCGCGAAAAGAAACTAGCTACCCTAGGTAGTCATGAACGGCGAGAGGTCGTGAATTATTTGACAGCAACTGGCCTTGAGGCAGAGTATCTACTGAAACGGTCGAGTAAGATTGCAATGCCCCGGGATACCAGTTGTTGGGAGATCAGAATCAAGACTTGGATTGACGACTATTTCAAGCGGATACGCGGACTTGACGCAAAAATTGCTATAAGTGAGCTTGCATCCGTCAAGACTATCGGGAAGCGGCGCGCCAAAGAAATTGTCGGCACGCTGTCGCAAGACGCATCGATTCAACCTTTGGTAGAGTCAAAGCTAATTCCGCTAAACGTATGGAAAAGCCTAATCAGAGAAGCTATCTCGCACTTGAAGGTTCGCATCGATGTGCCAGTCACCGCGGACATAAAGAGACTCATTCGGCTGCCTACGTCGTTGCACGGCGGCTCTGGCCTTAGGGTCACACCTTTAACTCTCGATCACTTCCGTCGCTTTGAACCGCTGAATGACGCGGTCGTCTTCAGCGGCAATTCGGTTTCGGTCAGGATTCTCACGCCGGCTACAACTGAAATTATGGGTAAAACTATTAAGGTTGATCAAAGTACAACAGAGCTACCGGAACACACGGCCGTGTATCTCATGGCGCGAGGGCTTGCCGAATATGAATCTCGACGACTTAAAAGTGATTAGAAACGAGGAGCGCCGCTCGCGAAGATTGACGCAATTAAAGAATAGCTTCTATTCCGAGTTCAAAGAATACATGGACTCACTCAAAAAAAGCGATGATCCGCAAAAAAAAGATGAACTCGAGAACGCTCTGCAGGTCGCAGATGCAATTTATGATAAACGCGCTGCGAAAATAACCAAGTTGGCGGCGCTCGCGGCAAAAGGGCACATGGAGGAAGCATCGCTAGCTGACGCTGAAGTCGAAGTCTACGACTCTGTTTACAAGGTATTTACCTACTATCGCGACTGCGTACTCGGACAGCAGGAATCAGACGCTGCTGTCGCGCCGGCAATCGAGCCTGTGCTATTAAATGAAAACCGTGGGACCACTTTTACACTGCCCAAACAGGAATCGGATCGCGTTGAGCTTGACGCTTCGAGCACCAAACAGTCATTGAAGAAAGGACTAGCACTTCAGCACTTGATTGCATCCGATGAAGAAGCGAACAGTGCAGACGAAAACCAGGGGCCGCGCGGCGACGAAAGCACTTTAATACGAGAAGGCGGGAATATGAGATATCTCCGAGTGCGAGTGTTGTCAGACATTCCAATGTTCATAGGACTGGACGGCGAAAACTACAAACTTGGAAAAGGCGACTCGGTTCTGTTGCCTGAGGGGAATGCTCGGGCGTTGTGCGATCGCCGTGTGGGTATCATAGTCGGTGATAAACTTGAAGATGCCAAAGAAGATTAGGTCAATATGCCCGGTGTGTCGAAAGCACACAACTCACGAAGTTGAGAAGGTGCGAAAAGGGCGCGCATCATCGTTAACGTGGATTGCGCGCCAAAAAAAACGGCGCAGCGGCATTGGCAATCTCGGCAAGTTTTCCAAGGTTCCGGGTGGAGATAAACCAACTAAGCGCATCAACGTTCGCTACCGCTGTACCGAATGTAACAAAGCGCATACAAGGAAAGGATTCAGAGTATCGAAGTTCGAGTTAGTGGAGGTGTAAGTGGTGAGCAAATTCTTGCGCGTAAGATGTGCGGATTGTGAGAATATCCAGATTGTTTTCGGGAATGCGTCTTCGGTAGTAAACTGCATAGTCTGTGGGAGAACTCTTGTTGAGCCGCGCGGCGGGAGGGCAGAGATAAGGACACAAATAATTGAGGTCTTATGAGAAAAGCCTGGCCAGAAATCGGAGACTTGGTCGTTTGTACAGTGGTTAACGTAGTCGATTTTGGAGCATTTGTCCAACTCGACGAGTACGACAAGAAGGAAGGGTTAATTCACATCTCCGAAGTTGCGTCTGGGTGGGTAAAGTACATAAGAGATCACGTAAGGGAAGGTCAAAAGATCGTGTGCAAGGTCCTGAACGTTGATCCGAGTCGTAGCCACATAGATCTCTCGTTCAAGGACGTTAATGAGCACCAGAGACGCTCAAAAATTCAGGAATGGAAGAGCGAACAAAAAGCCAAAAAGTGGCTAGAATTTGTAGCCGACGCTACGGGGGCGGACAAAGATGCGCTCTATGATCAACTCGCTGACAAATTCGACGGTCTTTACTATGTCTTTGAGGACGCAGCCATGCGGGGCCCAGAAGCTCTCGAGGGACTTCAGCCCGAGGTTGCCGCTCAAATTGCACTAGTTGCTAAGGAGAACGTAAAAATACCTTACGTATACATCACAGGCTACGTAGATCTGACGTGTCCTCAACCGAACGGGATAGACGTTATCAAACGTGCGCTGAAAGCCGCCATGAAGTCCGAAGATGACAACATTCGCTTTGACGTGAGTTACATCGGGGCGCCTCGTTACCGCATAAGGATCGTCGCCCTCGATTATAAGATCGCAGAAAACGCGATGAAAAAAGCGGCTAACGCATCTATAGACGTGGTAGTGAAGGCTGGCGGCACAGGAAAGTTTCATAGAGAACTTCAATCATCATAATATGGTCTAACCATCTCACCAAACTGAAGATGAAGCTTCGAAAATGTCATAGCTACACATTAGAGGAAAAATGCCGGACGTGCGGACAACCAACTGTGGCGGCGCGCCCAGCGAAATTCTCACCGGAGGATCGTTACGGCAGATATCGGAGAATGCTCAAGCGCGAGACAACTGCACGATCAAAGTGAGAGCTTAAAGCTTGAAGAATTTTTTAAAAGTGGGATCTAGATGGAGCGAATAGAAGTCAAGCAAATCACGGACGTGAAATTGAAAAAACCGATTCTGGTAGAGGGATTGCCAGGAATTGGACATGTGGGAAAGCTCGTAGCTGAGCACATGATTGACGAACTTGGCGCGAAAAAAATCGTCGAAGTGTACTCCTCGCATTTTCCCCCGCAGGTGATCGTGCTTGCTGATGGCTCAGTCAGAATGGTTAGAAGCGAATTATATGCGGTCAACAACGGCACGCAGGATCTGCTAATCCTCGTCGGTGATCATCAAAGCGCGACAAACGAAGGGCACTACGAGCTGACTAGTGCGTACCTGGATCTAGCCAAAGAAAACGGCGTGCAAAGGATCTACACACTTGGCGGCTACGGTCTCGGACAGCTTGTCGAGAAACCTGCGGTCTTGGGGGCGGTGAACAACTTGGCGCTGGTTAAAGAAATGAAAGGATACGGCGTGGTTTTCAAAGAGAACGAGCCAGGAGGGGGCATCGTAGGCGCTTCTGGATTGTTGCTGGGGCTTGGCGGTCTTATGGGCATTGACGGGATCTGTTTGATGGGCGAAACATCTGGTTACTTGGTCGATCCAAAGAGCGCCCAGGCTGTACTGAGAGTCCTCTGTAAGGCGTTGAAAACTGACATTAACATGCAAGCGCTTGAAGACCGTGCAAAAGACATGGAAAAAATTGTTGCTCGACTCAGGGAAATGGAGCAAACGGGGATGCACGAAGTGGCGAGCGAGGAGGATCTCCGTTACATACGTTAAGAATTTCGCCTGTCGAGCGTCGACGTTCTGCGCTTCTTGCTACGCACTCTTTGCTCGCCAATGCAGCTAGATGGAGGTTAACCGTGATTCAAGTCAATATTGAGAAATGTGGACATTGTGGCGCCTGTGTATCAGTGTGCCCGACCAATTCGATAACGCTCATCGAGTCATGCCTCGAAATTGCCGAAAGTTGTACGGCGTGCGAAACGTGTATCACAATATGCCCTGTCGGCGCGCTCTTCGTTTCCTGAACAGTGAGGCGTAAGTGTGAAAAGCGAATACGATGTCATAGTAGTGGGCGCGGGACCTGCAGGAACTTTCGCTGCGGCGACAGCCGCACCCGAATGTGACGTTCTTTTAATCGAAAAGCGCCAAGAAATCGGCGATCCCGTTCGTTGCGCCGAAGGCATATCAAAAGAGGGGCTCTCGAAGTTTCTACGACTCCAGAAAAAGTGGATCGCGAACAAAGTAGCTAGCGCCCGCATATTTGCGCCTGATGGAACAAGATTGGACGTTTCAGAAGAACTTGCGGGTCCCGAGGTAGGCTATGTGCTCGAGCGTAAGATTTTTGATCGAGACCTTGCGAAGCGTGCAGCTCGCGCAGGAGCAGATGTGATAGTCAGGACGCGCGCGACCGGGGTCATCACAGAAAATGGGTTCATTCGTGGCATCGAGGCTCGGCATTTAGGCGAATCCCTTGAAATCCGTGCATCTGTGGTTATCGCGGCCGACGGCATCGAGTCACAAGTCGGCCGCTGGGCCGGCATTAACACTACTCTTCGGCCAAAAGATCTCGAAAGTTGCGCCCAGTACCTTATGGCCAACGTTGATTTGCTAGACGACTGCTGCGATTTTTATCTCGGTTCAGCAGCTCCGGGGGGCTACGCTTGGGCATTCCCGAAGGGACCACAAGCAGCAAATATAGGGCTTGGTGTCCAAGCGAGTAAACTGGAAGGCAAGCATCCAATCGACTATCTAGACGCGTTTGTGGACAAGCATTACCCCAGCGGCCAGCCAGTTGAATTGAACGTTGGAGGAGTCCCCGTCAGCAACGCCGTCCGTAAAACCGCAGGAGACGGCATTATGCTAGTCGGTGACGCTGCGCATCACACCGATCCTATAACTGGCGGTGGTATAATTAACGCTTTAGAGGGGGGCAGACTTGCGGGCGAGGTTGCCAAGGAAGCTATTCGAGCAGAAGACCCGTCTGCTAAGGTTTTGAACCGATATGAAGCGGCTTGGCGCGCGTCTTTCGGGAAGAAGCTCGAACGAAATTACAAAATAAAGGACATCTTTGTTAATCTGTCCGACGACGAGTTGAACAAGCTCGTCCGCTCACTGGAAGGGTTGCCGCTCGAGGAGATGAGCGTTGCGGGAATAGTGAGGCGCATTATCTCCCGCAATCCGCGACTGCTAGCTGGAGTGCGTCATTTGTTTTGAGGTAATTTGAGCGACATGAAGCTTGCTGGCGTGGATGAAGCAGGCAAAGGAGCTGTCCTGGGATCTCTTTTTGTTGCAGGAGTGTGTATTGACTCTTCAGAACTAAAGCACTTGGAGAGGATGGGGCTTAAAGACTCAAAAGCGCTGAGCCCAAAGCGGCGCGAATTTCTGTCGAAACGAATCGAAAAGGTATGCGCCGTGCAATTGCAAGAGATTACCGCTCAACAAATAGATGAACTAAGAACGGTGCTTACCGTCAACGAAATCCTCGTGAAAGGCCATGCTCAAGCTTTGCGATATTTAAAGCCCGATGTAGCATTTGTTGATGCTGCTGACGTAAATGCATCGCGGTTCTCTGAGCGCGTGAAGGAAGCGAGCAGGATAAACAAAGTAATCGCTGAGCACAACGCAGATACAAATTACGCTATTGTGTCGGCTGCTTCAATCATCGCCAAAGTAAGCAGAGATAGGAGCATCAGAGCCCTCGAGCGCTCTCTCGGTGCCACTATTGGCAGTGGTTATCCGTCAGACGTTACCACGATTGCTTTTTTGAAAAAGTGGTTGGATGCGCGAGGTGACCTGCCACCTGGAACGAGACGCTCTTGGAAAACGGCTCAGAACTTGTTGAGTTCTACCCCTGAGAAGCACGAAAGCAGCTCTTCCTAACCCTAATAACCAAAGCACTTGTCGCGACGCATTATCTCAGCTTCGTCAAGACTTTTTCAAAAAAACTCTTTTCGACAAGAACAAACAGCGATTTCTGATCATCTTTGTCAAAGCGGATCTCATCGTCTTTGTGAACGGTTTCATTATATTGCCCGTCAATGACGATAGCAGCATCCTTTTCCTCTATTTTGATGACTACGGTGCTCTCACCGTACACGACCCAAGGACGGACGGAAAGCCTATAGGGCGCAAGAGGGACAATAAGGAATGCATCTACTCGTGGATCTACGATCGGACCGCCAGCACTCATTGCGTACGCGGTTGACCCAGTAGGCGTAGCGACGATAACGCCATCTGCACGCAGCACATCAAGAACATGATCGTCTACCTTGATGCTGCACTCAAGTATTTTTGCCGGTCGTGAAGTGACGATTACCGCCTCGTTGGTAGCGGACGGTAGGCGTCGGCCATTGACTGACACGGCTAGTCTCGAGTGTGCCGAGACACAGAAGCCGTCGAGTAGGCTTTCAACGACGCTGAGCGCCCGCTCGGGGCCGACTTCCGCCAGGAAGCCGACTTTTCCGACGTTTATGCCGACCACTGGAATCGGGTGTGGAATGTTTTGCAGAACTCGCAGGATCGTCCCGTCGCCGCCTACGGTTACTATTACGTCGACATCGAAGCGTTCGAGTTCCACCCCTTCTTGTCCAAGTGCGCGAGCAGTTTGATCGTCATAGATTGCATCAGCACGGCCTTCTATATAGCGGCTGATTTTGGTAGCTAAGTCGGTTGCTTCTTTACTATCACATCGAGAGACGATTCCTATGCGCATTTCTACTGACCCAAATCTCGTCGTTTTCTTGAATAGCGTGCGTTGCTGGGCGCTAAGCCTTTTACGTTAATGCGTATACATTTATATTTAATGCTTGTCTATTACCCCGTATGAAGGAGCAAACGGAAATAAGGACGCTGAAAGTCGGCCGCTATATTATAATTGACGATGAACCCTCTACTATAGTTAGTTTGGCAACATCAAAGCCTGGTAAGCACGGATCAGCCAAAGCGAGGATAGACGCGATCGGAGTTTTCGATGGCCAAAAGCGATCGATCGTGCAGCCGGTTAGCGCCAAGATTTACGTCCCCATTGTCGAAAGAAAAGGGGCCCAAGTTCTTTCTGTTATGGGAAGTGTTGCGCAGCTCATGGATCTCAACGACTATTCGACTTTTGAGATTGAGATTCCGCCAGAACATATGGATAAACTGGAGGCAGGCAAAGACGTCCAGTATCTGGAATCGATGGGAAAGCGCAAATTAGATATCAAATAATAAATGCAACCAACAGTTGACTTTTTGACGCATGATATTTGCCGATTCGGGCTCTGATTACGCAAGCAGCAAATACGTTATTCACGGCGTCTTGTTCGACGGCACGTCCTCTTTTCGAACGGGTTCCCGATGGGCGCCTGAAGCTGTACGCAAAGCTTCTCACAATTTTGAGCCTTACGACTTTGAGTGTGATTGTGAGCTTTCAGAGGTGCTGGTGTGTGATATAGGCGATACAGAGTATGGCAACCTGGACGACATGATTGCCGATCTGGAGGCAACAACGTCTCGCATAGTGGAAGACGGAAAAGTCCCGATAGCGTTAGGCGGCGAGCACTCACTCACTTTTCCGTGCGTCAAGGCTCTTGCGAACAAGATGGAGCTCATCGCGGTCATTTTTGATGCGCATCTAGATTTCAAAGAAAATTATCTTGGAAACGAATGTGGACACGCGTGCGTCTCGCGGAACGTATTCGGTGTTCCCGTGCCGCTTATTCAAATCGGAATTCGCAGTGGGGCGCGCGATGAGTATAAGAGGGCGCTAGACACCAGCGCTATTTATACGATGGACCGGATTAGACGTGTGGGGATCAAGAAAATTTTGAATGATATTGCGCCGTCAGTCGAAAACAGGGCGGTGTATCTTTCCATTGACGTGGACGTCCTAGACCCAGCATATGCGCCTGGGGTCGGAAATCCTGAGCCCTATGGGTTGACACCTTTGGAACTGCGAACGGCGATAAGAGAGATTTCATCTCGCGTGGTCGGTTTCGATATGGTTGAAATCACTCCCGATTACGATATGGGAATTTCGGCTCTTGTCGGCGCGAAACTTGTTCGAGATTTCTTGTTTGCCCGCTTAATGACGGACTACGAAAAACCACGGGAAACGGAGGCTGTTCGGTGAACCCTGTCAAGCACGCAAAGGTCGAAAAAGGCATCACTGTAGCGGACTTAATGAAACAGTACGAAACCTGCGCTTTTGGAGCCGGTCGCCTAGCTAAGGCTGTTAAAATATACAAAGAAATGCAAGCTGAAGACGTCACGAGCTTTTTAGGCCTCGCTGGCGCCATGATTCCAGCAGGGATGCGGCAAGTTGTGGCTGACATGATTAGGCGCCGAGATATCGATGTGCTGGTTACCACAGGCGCCAACCTTGTGCACGACATGATCGAAGCTTTCGGAGGCGAGCATTGTCAAGGACAATGCACTGCGAACGACATCGAACTGAAAAACTGCAAGATTGATAGGATATATGACGTGTATTTGGCCGACCAACATTTCACAACGTTTGAAGACAGGTTTGACGGGATGGTTGCCGATATTCTCGATTCCCACCCACAAAAGCTGTTTACGATTTGCGATTTTTTGCAAGAGATAGGGTCACGCATAGAGGACAAAAACTCTATTCTACGGACCGCTGTCGATAACGAAGTGCCTGTGTTTTGTCCTGCTATCGCTGACTCATCGATCGGGCTTCAGAGTTGGGTGTTTGGGTATAAACGCGATCTTCAAGTCGACACGTTCAAGGATATTCGGCAAATAATGGACATCTGCTACAAAGCACGACGGGCAGGGGCGCTTTTTGTTGGCGGAGGGGTTCCGAAGAATTTCATTATGCAGTCAATGCTTCTTATTCCCAAAGGGTTTGATTTCGCCATTCAACTCACAATGGATACCCCTGAGACTGGGGGGCTCTCCGGTGCAACTTTGGATGAGGCGAAATCGTGGGGGAAGATAGGTGAGGATGCTGATACGGTAACAGTGTACTCAGACGCTACTATCACGCTGCCGATCTTAGTAGCTGCCACATTGTGAAAACTGCGTCTCGATTTTGAAAGGCTAGAAGCGTCTGCCTGAAACTCGATCTAAGTCAAAGCTCGCAGTTTTCGCGATTGCCATCACGGCAAATGTTCCCGCCTGTACAGGATCAGTGACTACTAGGTCCGCTATTTCCGGCACAGACCCCGCCATGTTCAAAGCTATTACCTTAAAACCCTCTTTTTGTAGCTTCTTGACCTCCTGCGCGATTTTTCCTCCCATAAGCGAGCCTGCGAGCACCAATATGCTTGCGCGATGCGTTCTAGATACTGCATTTACGGCTTTCGCTATATTATCTTCGTCCACTATTGGCAATGTGTCTATGCTAATTCGCTCTCCGCGTATGTTATGTCTATCAGCTTCCGTAATGGCTCCGAGGGCTACTTGCGCAACCTGAGCGCCACCGCCGATTATAATGATTCTGGAGCCCCAAATCTTCTCGAAAGGCTCATGAAAAGAAATGCTGTCGACATCAGAGATGCCCTCAAGCTTTTTAGCCAAGTCTGGCACGCTTGAGACGTTCGCGATCTCCATATAGATTTCAGCCAAGCCCTTGTGCTTCCCCTTCGTGAGAATAAACTGCTGGGTATATCGTATATTACCTTCAAAACGGGCAACTGCCGCGGCAACATCTCTCAAAACGCCGGGCTTGTCTTGGCATATAACATTTATCGCTGTTGAGTTCTCCATCGCGGTCAGCTCCGGGTATCAGATCTGTCAAAGATGTGTTGGGGATCTATGATGCCCTCTTCGGTTATGATTCCAGTGATGAATTCGACGGGCGTCGCATCGAACGCGGGGTTTTCAACCTGCACGGCGCTCGGGGCAATTTGTTGCCCACCCCAGAATCTGAGTTCATTGGCGTCGCGCTCCTCAATCTTGACGACGGAACTTTCATAATCGAAGCTTGACAACGGCGCGGCAACGTAAAACGGTATGCCATGATTCTTGGCGCAGATAGCGAGCATGTACGTTCCCACCTTGTTGTAAACTTCCGAACGGGTGATCCGGTCTGCTCCGACTATTACGTGGTCGACTTTTCCTTGCCTCATCATCCAAGCAGCCATGTTGTCGGCGATCAAGGTGGTTGGAATGTTGTCTTCGAGCAACTCAAACGCTGTTATGCGGCTGCCCTGGTTTAGTGGTCTTGTCTCACATGCATATACGGCGATCCGCTTTCCTTCTTGTATTGCCGAGCGAATGATTCCCAAGGCAGTCCCCCAGCCTACGGTGGCCAGCCGTCCTGCGTTGCAGTAGGTCATGACGACATCGCCGTCTTTGAGCAACGACGCGCCCACGACGCTTAAAGCTTTATTGGTGATCACGTCTTCTTCTGCTATGCGTATCGCCTCGTCGAGTGCCGTTTCTCGGACTTCGTCAGACGTGATGCACAGATCTATCGCTTTCAGAACGCGATCAACTCCATAAAACAGATTGGCGGCAGTTGGTCGTGTTTCTAGAATTGACCTAGCTGCCGCATGCACGTGGGTCTTCAACTTAGATACAGTACGAGCCGTCGAGTTATGAGCCGCAAGAGCAATGCCGTAGGCGCCGGCCGCTCCGAGAGCCGGCGCTCCGCGTATTTTTAATCTATTTATTGCGATGATGAGCTGGTTGATTGTTGTAATTTTGATAAGCTTATAGGCGATTGGAAGCTTCGTTTGGTCGACTAACATAATAGCGCCGCCCTGCCAGAAAATCGTTAGTTTGTCGGTAAACTCCCGGTCCATGTTCTTTACTAGGAATCCAACTTTACAAGCTTAACGGTGGCCATTGCTCCGGAGCTCGTGCCAACGTCTCAAACGTTCGAGCGAACGTTCTCTCACTCTCTAAAACAGAATGAAAGCCTTTAATCCGAGCCTAGTGCCGGAATCTGATGCAAAAAAAGAATCATTTTCTAGTTTTGTACAATTTATTATCCTATAACAACCATTAAGTAATAGGTGTCGTTAACTGTCTGCAGAAACCGCAATGCTTGCAGATGATCTTATTCGGGCAACGTTTTCATCCGACGAGGAACTCAAGAGTACTCTTTTGCAAGCGATAAAAGAACTCGGATATACAGTTACCAAGTTTGCTGACATATCAGGCGTGTCATCTAGCACGCTTTACAAAATTATTTCAGGAGAACGCGAACCAAATCTCAAAACACTCAGAGAGATCGTCCGAGCGGTAAGACGACTCGAAGGAGCCTCAAAGAAGGGCGATCTTATTGCCGTCGTCGCTGCGAGGCCTGTGCTTGACAAGATAACGGAAAGGACCATGATGGTAGAAGGAAAAGAAATTGTAATCAGAGAGTATCCAGCTACGTCAATTGAGGAAGCTTTGATTGCAGCTATCCACGCTGAACGCGACGGAGCGCTCGCATTGGTTTGCGCCCCAATCGTCAGTCCTACAGTTGAAAAAATCTTGCGGATCCCCGTCGCATCTATTATGCCGCAGAATAGCTTGGTCGAAGCGATCAGACTCGCAGCACGGAAAATCGGTTGAACGATGTATTGCAGTAACTCTGTTCAATCGGCAAGCAGCGTTTTCTTAGGCCTACAAACCCAGTGAGCACGTCTGCGAGGCTTAAATTATTGGTAGGGCCCTGCGCTCTTGATCGCTAGCATCTACTTATGATCGCGCGGGAGGTTTGCGTTATGTGGTATGCAATCTGCGCGCGATCGAACTGAATGCCCTTGCGATTTGCGGGGAAGAGTTTCAAATCAAGTATGTCGCGATATCGCTATCGATGATGCTTTCGCAATAGCCACAGCGTAAGACAAACGAATCAAGAACTCTAAACTTAGAATAGATCGGCTCTGCGCTATTTGAAATGCAATTTAGATTCGGGCATCGAACGACGTGGGTTATCAAATCCGGCAAGACGACTGACTTCTTTTGTACCACTTCGTAGTCTCTTATGATGTTGATCGTCGCCTGCGGGGCTATCAGCGCAATTTTGTCTACTTCTGCCGGGACTAGCTCGCGGTCTTCGATCTTGACGATATCTTTTTGTCCGAATGCCAGCCTCTTGCTTGGCACATTCATGACTACACTAACGATAGCGGTCGTGGTTCCAGTTATGCTGAGTATTCTTAGCACGTTAAGGGCGTTCCCGGCGGTGATATGGTCTATGACAGAACCGTTTCGAATCGAGCGGACCCTCAGCTCCTCCTTGTCTTTGTCTGGAATCATGTCGCACCATTCAAGAGAATCGCAAGCAACGCCATTCTGACAGGTATCCCATAGAACGCTTGTTTGAAGTACTTCGCGTATTTCGTTTGATCAACTTCTTGAGCTATTTCGTCTACGCGTGGCAGCGGATGCATGATAATCAGATTATCGCGCACTCCCTCCAAAACTGGCAGCGTTATCCGGTAGCTTTTGGCGACGCGCAAATATTCGTTTGGATCAGGAAATCGTTCTTTTTGTATTCGCGTGACATAGAGCACGTCTACTTCGCGAATGACCTCGTCGATATCTTCAGTTAATCTGACGGAATCTAGTGTACTAACGATGTGCTTGGGCATTTGGAGCCCCTCTGGGGCTACAAGTGTGATGTTCGCTTCGTACATATTCAAGGCATAAGCCAGGGAATGGGCAGTCCGTCCGTATTTGAGATCTCCTAACAAAGCGATGTCGAGGTCGGTTAAATGACTCTCCTTTTTTATTGTATAGAGATCGAGAAGAGTTTGAGTGGGGTGATGACCCGCTCCATCACCTCCGTTAATGATGGGAACGCTTGATATTTCGCTAGCCATGCGCGCTGCTCCTTCCCTCGGATGTCGCAGAACGATCGCATCTGCGTATCCACCCGCGACTTTTATCGTGTCAGCAAGGGTTTCACCTTTTAGTACAGAGCTCTCTTGTGAGGTTAAGCTTAAAGTAGAGCCGCCGAGTCGCTTCATCGCTGAGTCAAACGAAAGTTGCGTTCTCGTACTAGGTTCGAAAAAAAGCAGCGCTAATATCCGGTTTTGGAGCAGCTGCACGCCGGCTTTTGCGTACGGCATCATTTTTTCAGCATGGTTCAGCACAAAGTCCACATCATCGCGCGTTAAATCTTGCATTGAAACGATGTGTTTTTGCTTGAACATCCTATGAGTATTGTTAACTAAGGCTTTATAGTTTGTTGAGTGTCATCTTTTCTGGCCGCAAGTACCCACGTAGGTGTTGCGGTTGGCACATATGCGTCACAGGCGCTTGATGACAGCCTCTACCTCCCGTCTGTAGGCGTCTTGATCGTAGCCACATATGCAAGCGAGGGTCATGGCCCCCCCTGCCCCCACGCCTTCTTTCACCTCTCCCCGCTCATATTTCTGAAGCGCATCAACCGAGCTTTTTGAGAAGCCTGGATCGGCGCTAAACGCATCAATGTCCAACGCCTTAACTAGCTTCATAAACAGTGCTGAACGATCGTCAAAGACGTACTTTGTCGTAGCTAGTACAAGGTTGGTGGAAACGTTGAGTGCGTGCAAAGCGGCGGCAACTGCACCCATTTGCGTTCCGCCTGCTAAAATAACTTCTTTTCCGGAGCGGAGGAAACCTTCGGTGAGGCCGACCGCACAGGGCATCATTGGATCACCAAGTAGTTCAATAGCTCGCATGGGATCGTTTTGCAAGTTTCCATGACTAATAGAAGCCCGGCGCATCGCCTCTCTTGCGACTTTTTCTTTCAAAGCCATCGGATTCGTCGCGAGGCTGCTGCTCACGTTAGCGGTTAAGCCGAGCGCTCGCAGTACGCACAGCGCGGTGGTTGTGCCTCCAGGAATAGTCTCCCCTATTATTGCTAAGTCGCAGTCACAGCACGCAGCAAGCTTTTTGGCAGCCTTTTCGATTGTGTTAGCGTCGGGCACTGCCGGCGCAAACCGGATGTCGCTGCCGTGTTTCGTTCGTAAGTCGTAGTAGGGGACTCCCGGGACAATCTTCAAGCCTGAGTTTATCAGCAGGTGTGCGCTTTGTGACAGATTAAGTCCGGCGCGTGTGAGAACGGCAGGAGTGACGGCTCCAGAAGGCGCATCAGGCATTACTCCAATCGTTTTTAGTTTTCCGTTGGAGACAATTTCGGCGTCAGCAGCTGGCGTGTGTTGAATGTAATCTGCAGTGCTTCCAGCACCTGATATGCCGGGAATAGTCGCTGTATCCGTATTGGAGAGAATCAAAATGAAAAGCGGGCGCTCAACGTCGCTGTACCTTTTCCTAACGTCTAAAGGTCGCCCTGAACCGTTGTAGCAGTTCGTCACCCACATGACAGCGAATCTTGTGTGCCCTGTTTTTCGGTTACACCCGCGCGGCCGTTTTTTTTATTGAAGCCGCGGGAGAGTGAGCGCCCCAAACGGCATGACCGTAATGCGGGCGTCTGGTCCGTACTTCCTCGTAGTTGCGCGCAGAGCATCGTCCAAATCTCGAGCGCAGAGCAAAAATGCGCGCTCCACAATTTCTTCTTGAAGCTCAGACACGAGATAAACATCGGCTTTTTGAGTGAGCTTAGCTAGAATTCCGGCCTTATGTCCGCCGATTTCGAATGCGTAGTCGAGCCTGTCAATAAGCTCTTGTTTGTTATGAGCTTCGTTGATCCATCGTTCAAACACTTTTTCACCCAATCCTTCTGGACACTCAGCCGCCAGCACGATAGCGCCATCCTCCTTCATCGCGTATTTCGCATTGTCAAGCGCTTTCTGTGCTTGAAAGAGGTTTATATCCTTGGGCGTGCCTCCAGCTGAAACGAGCACGATATCAGCAAGTTCGGTAATCGGAATTATGTACATCGAATCAACGACTTTGACCCCTTCGCGGTGCGCTGTAATGGGATCACCCGCGACCGCTTTCACGATCTGCTTTTTTGAGTTCAGCACGACATTTACAATGAAGTCGCATCCGATCAACCGGCCAGCCTCCTCTAGATCTTTTCTTACAGGGCTGTCTAGCCTTCCGGCAGCCGCGTTTGGCTGTAGCATGAGTTTGTGATTTGCTTCAATAGTCTCTCGCGCGCAGATGCCAGGGAGCAGCGACTTGTATCCGCCGCTGTATCCTGCGAAGTAGTGGAGTTCAACCGCGCTCAGGCAAATTCTCACATCGGCGTCGAGCGCTACCGTGTTGGCGCGAACGCGCGTGCCTCGCGACGTAGTTCCCACAAAAGCGCATTTATTGGCGTCGTGGTTGACGCAGTGGTACTCGTCAAAGACGTCATCGCCTACTAACGTTCTCATCTCTCGTTCGGCTAACGGCCTGTGAATTCCGAGAGCAAACAAAATTGTCACCGAGTCTTCAGGAATCCCGCCCTTGTGCAGGTCTCTTAAAACGTAAGGAAGCATCTTCTTGGTCGGCGTCGGCCTCGTTACGTCACTCACAATGATGACGGCGGTCAAGTCTTCTTTGGAGGCCTTGTGCGTTGACACGGTTTCGTGGAGCATGGGGGTGTCGATAGGGTGTTGCATCGCGCGGATAATCTCACCTTCTTCATCTCCAGCCTCGACTTCGTTTGGTTGGATTACCTGAATGAGGTTTCTTTCGTTTACCGTGACGGTGGTTTTCCTGTCTCCGTATCTGAGAGTCAGCCTAGATTTACCCATACAGGGCTGATACGTATTTTTTAGTATATCAATATGTGACGCCGCGCAGATGCCGCTCAAAACAAGCAGAAGTAGTTTCATATAGAATTATTGCCATAAAAAAGAACGCAGTTGCGTTATATCGCGTTGCGAGGAAGTGGAGGAGCCTAAAGTTGTACAGATCATACGCTGAGATGCCGAAAATCGAGCTTCCGGGCAATTTGGAGGTCAAGATCAGTGACAGTACCTTGAGAGACGGATCCCAAATGCCGGGCATCGTATTAAAGAAAGCACAAAAGCTTAAGATATTCGAGTTCTTGCACGAAATGGGCATAGAAAAGCTCGAGTGTTTTGTTTTCAATGAAAGAGACCGCAGCTTGGCCCGCGATATGCTCGATTGCAATTATGAGCATCCTGAAATCACAGGGTGGGCGCGCGCCAACGTCGCCGATATCGATACCAACCTTGGTATGGACGGCATAAACGAGGTAGGCATTCTGATGTCCATATCGGACACGCACATTTTCGACAAACTTGGCTTGAAAGATCGAGAACAGGCGCGCGACAAGTACACTGAAGCTCTCCAATACGCCGTCGATCACGGGTTGAAGGTACGATGTCATCTCGAGGATATTACGCGCGCTGATATCCCAAACTTCGTGATCCCTTTTGTCAAGGAATTGCTAAGCATTGCCCCTGAGGCGATTTTTCGAATCTGTGATACTTTGAACTACGGCGTTCCGTTCGAAGAGACTCCGCTGCCGTTCAGCATACCTAAGATCGTGCGCGCCTTCAAAGAGATCGGCGCGGACAACCTTGAAATGCACGTTCACGACGACTTTGGACTCGGCGTTGCCAACACTTTGGCTGGGTACTGGCATGGCGCAAACTGGTCGAGTTTGACTTTTATGGGCATAGGTGAGCGTGCGGGAAATACCGAGCTTGAAAAGATTCTCACCTTTCTTTTTTGTCGCGTGAAGGGATTCGAAAAGTACAATCCCGCGCCAGTTACCGAGCTCACACGCTATCTGGAACACGAGCTCGCTTTTAGACTCCCGCGAAACAAGGCCATTGTCGGCGAAAACATTTTCGCCCACGAAAGCGGCATACATACTGACGGCGTATTGAAGAACCCTTTTACATACGAGCCGTTTCCGCCGGAGGTTGTGGGCGGACAGCGTGTACTCCTCATCGGAGACTCCTCTGGAAGGGAAGTAGTGCGCCATAAGATGCAAGGAGTCTTGAACGACCTTCTGGGCGTCGAGGTGAACTTGAGGAAAAACGACCGTAGGATTAAGATGATCTGCAATGACATTCATAAACTTTACGATGAGGAGGCGCGCACCTCCAGCGTTTCAGATGATGAACTCAAAGAGTACGCGATTAAATACTTCCTAACGAGCGAGGAAGCGTTCCCGCCCTGGATTGCCCATACGCGCTACGAATAAAGCCAGGGGGGAAGCAAGATGAGGGAGTGCCGCTACCGCAGGCGTGAGCGTGTCCTGCTCGGATCAGAAAGCCTAGATTTTTACTCTTGTGTCCTGGCCGGCGAAGGCATTATGGTTCACGAAGTACAGTGCGATGAGTGCTCGATCGAAGCGCTACGTAAAAGCTTCGACTGTCGACATATGTCGCCTAAAAAGCGCTTCGTGAGCGGGGGGCGTTCTCAAGAATGCGTGAGCTGCAGCAAGAAGGGTCTCGCGTTAGACCAAAGCCGCAGCGCGTGCGCGGCCTGTTCAGAAAAAGAATGAGGCTTTTGGTCGCCCGCGTCAAGCGGCTGAGTCCGGGCCTCCCTCAACTTTTTCCATAATGCAGTCAGTCACTTGGCTTGTTCTAAGAGAGCCTCCGAGGTCGTACGTCGTGTTGCCTTCGGCAACGGTCTCTTGGAGGGCATTGAATATCATCGCGGATTCGTGTTTCAAACCCAAGTAATCGAGCATCCACGCTCCGGCGAGTACGGTAGCTGTGGGATTTACCTTATTAAGGTTTTTATACTTGGGGGCTGAACCGTGAGCGGGTTCAAACATGGCATAAGTATCGCCGAAATTCGCCGAGTAGCTCATTCCAATGCTCCCAACCAACGCCGCACACTCTTCACTTAGTATGTCCATGAAGAGGTTAGTAGACAGCAATATCGATTTGTTGAATACCTGCGGATTCTTCACGAGTTGTTGTGCGACGTTGTCCACGTGGTACTCCCAGAGTTCTATGCTCGAGTACTCGCTTTTAACCCCGCGAACGGCATTGAGAAAAGCACCGTCCGTCTGCTTTAGTATGTTGCTTTTGTGAATAGCGACAACCGTTTTCCAGCTTCGTTTGTCCGCCTCTGCAAAAGCGAAATGAGCTATTCTTCGACTCGCCGATTTCGTGATTTTCCGTAGGGCGACGTACATATCGTTCGAGAGCTGCACTTCGCTGCCCGAATACATACCTTCAGTCGCTTCGCGCACGCACACAAAGTCGACATCTCCAAGAGGACGAGGGGTATTCGGAAACGTCCGTATCGGACGAACATTTGCAAATAGGTCCTTTTCCTGTCTAATGGTAACGGCGACGCTGCGAGGGGAACCAGGCCCCCCAGGTGTTGTTGTCGGCCCTTTGAAACACGCTTGAGTTGAGTTGATCACGTCCCAGGTCTCATCGGGAATTAATGAGTTTCCTGCGTGAGACTCGTACCAATCGCTTCCCGCTTCACAAGGGACCATATTTAGGGGCGCCCCGGTAGCAGTAACGATTCGCATCATTGCTTTGACCAGTTCAGGTCCAACTCCATCTCCCAATATGACGGCTACTTCTCGCATTTCCTCACCAGAACTTCAGTTGTCAAAAAACGCAGAATTCGTTAATCCGTGAATCCGCCACGGGCGTCCAAGTATTGCATTAGTCCTCCTCTCTCTAACAATTCTTGCATGAACTGTGGAATGGGCTTGAAGCGATACTCGGCATTTCGATTCTCGCTTCGAATCACCCCTCTATCGAAATCCACGTTAAGCATCTCGTCTTGGGTCACGTTGTTTGAGATGCTTTCGCACTCAACCAATGGAAGGCCGATATTGAAGCCATTTCGGTAGAATATGCGTGCGAAAGAGTCGGCGATGACGCAGGAGACACCGCAAGCTTTCAGAACCTGTGGGGCTTGCTCTCGTGACGAGCCGCACCCGAAGTTCGCCCCAGCAACCAGAATCGGATCTTTTAAGCGCTTGCAATCATCATAAAAGTGCGTATCGAGTGATTCAAAGGTGTGCCGTGCGAGCTTGTGCAAGTCCAGCTCATCATATTTGTATTTGCCAGCAATGATCTCGTCTGTATTAGTATCACTAGGAAATACTCGGACAACTTTCCCTTCAATTCTCATGTTTTCCTCTATCGAGAACAGCGTTCAACGCTCCAAACCTCGCGGATCTGTGATCTTCCCTCCGATCGCACTTGCTGCCGCTGTTGACGGACTCGACAGGTAAATGAAGGAAGTGTCGTTGCCCATCCTGCCTTTGAAGTTTCTGTTTTGAGTGGAAAGAGCAATTTCTCCATCTCCCAAGGCGACCGTCCTTCCTATACAAAAGCCGCATCCAGGGGGACCTATCGAGGCGCCTGCCTTTAAAAGCGTTTCCAGGATCCCTTCTTTAAGGGCTTTAAGAAGGACATCGCGGCTTGCAGGGTAAATCACGAGTCGCGCTTTGCTCCTATGGCCGTCTAGAATGCGTGCTGCCGCGCGGAGATCTTCAATCCGTCCGTTTGTGCACGAGCCGATGCACACTTGGTCTACCTCCTGACCTTCAAGCTCCGTAACCGGAACGACGTTATCGACTTTGTGGGGTTTAGCGATCATCGGAACGATAGTCTCGGCGCGAATGCGGACCTTCTGAATATAAATGGCATCTTTATCGGCGTACAAAGGCGTAAACTCATTGCTGCGCCCGTAGTGCGCTAGATACGCTTCAACCTTTTTATCTGCTGCGCACATTCCTACCTTCGCGCCGGCTTCAATCGCCATGTTTGACAAAGTAGCGCGGGACTCGACGCTCATCGCGTCAACAGTGTCGCCGTAGAATTCAAGAGCCTTATAAGTGGCTCCGTCTGCTGTTATTTGTGAAAGCAGTTCTAAGAACACGTCCTTCGAGTGAACGTTTTTCGGCAGCTTTCCGGAAACCTCTACGTGCACGGTTTCTGGCACTTTTAACCACGTTTTTCCGTAGGCCATGATCGAAGCCACATCAGTCGAACCCATTCCAGTGGCGAAAGCGCCGAGTGCGCCGTGGGTGCACGTGTGACTGTCCCCGCCCACTATTATCTTATAGGGTGACGCGTACCGTTCAAGGACAATTTGATGGCAAATCCCATCACCATTTTCATAAAAATCCAACCCGTACGCGTGGGCAAACTGCCGCATGAGCGTTTGGACATTGGACACTTTCTCCGAAGGAGAGGGTGATGCGTGATCGCAAAAAGCCACGACGCTTTCTGGAAACTTCACTGAGTGTCCGCCCAGTTCCTGGATCGCGAGCGGCAGTGTGCCATCGTGGGCGAAGACCAAATCAACTGGGACGGTGACGATATCGCCACTCGCGGCATCAACCCCGCTGCGTTTTGACAGAATCTTCTCTGATATTGTTTTCAAGTGAACTACCTCGTCCGGCTAATGCCATCCTTCAAAAAGCGGTCGTTCAGGTCGCACAGAATCCTTCAGTAGTGTCGTGCTCTAAATAATGGTTACGCTGAGTGAGCTATTATCTTTTCCGGTGCTCATCGCTCGTCTTCTCTCGTTTGAGCTGCGCGATTAATTTGTCTGAACCTTAGGTCTAACACGAAGATAGCGGGTGCCAAGATGAGCGACATTGCGTTGAAAAAGGAAAAAAGAGCGGAATTTGTAAGGGAATCGTCAAATGAACGCTCTAGCTATCATTATAACTCGCTTATCATAGATAATGTGACCGCCTCAAGAAGTAGAGCGCAATAGGTATGCCGAGGGCCGCGCCAAGACTTTGCGATATAGTTGTCGAATATGCGGCACCTAAAGCGCCCAGAGCAGGTATCAAAATCAAGTTCAGCCCAACGTTCACGCCCGTCAAATAGGTCGCATTCAGCACGTGTACCTTCTGATTGTTCGTTGCATCCAGCAAGAGGCCCGTTGGGATGGTTACCAAATTCACGGAAAATCCGATGATAAGGATGTTGATGAACACGATAGACTCGGCGTATTTCGGCCCGAACGCCAAGATCATGAGTTCTCCCCCGAAAGCATACGTTACCGCCACAATGATAAGTCCTGCTACAGCGAAGTAGCCGAGATATTTAGAAAGTTCCATTTTGGATACCTTCCTTTCGTGCACGGTTCTCGAGACAATGGGAAAGAATGCGCCGGTGAGCGCGAGGACAGCCATGTCTCCTATATTTACGTAGCTGACCGCTGGGGTGTAAAGTCCGACCTGCGTCATGTTGGCCAAAAGTGAGAGCATGATGGTGTCTATTCCTTGCCAGATTGTCCCAAGTACCCCCGCAATGCCAAACCAAAACGCCGGCATTAGTATGGTATACTCTAATATGGGTCTGAAGTTCAGCCTGTAATAGTGAATTCGTCGGCTGAGTACGAAACTCAACATCAGGCTGACAAAAGCGGCGATTATGATCGCAAGTATGACGCCGGGTACGCCAAGTCCTGCGATCAGAAAGACGAACGCGAGCGAGGAAAAAGTAATTCGTTCAGCGATCTGAATGATTGAGATATACTTCATGTCTTGGTAAATGTTGAAAACAGCGCTGAACATACTCCCGATGCCGCCCATCAAGAGCGTGATAGACATTAACACGATCAGCGCCTTCACCTCGAATGTGTAAGGCGTGAAAATATCGAATACGATCACAGCCAACATCGACGCGAGGGACATGAAAAACTTGAGCCCCATCGTGCTAAAAATGAGGTTGTGTGTATCTTCAGGGTTTTTTGCTCCTTCGCGGATTATGACTGTGTTAATCCCGAAATCCGTGAAGATGCCGAACAAGGTGACAAACGAGATCACCGTAATATAGGAGCCAAAGTCTGAGATAGGCAGCAATCGCGCGATGTAAACGGTAATGACAAACGAGATTACTGCAGAGATCGCATTTCCGCCAAACAAAAACACGCTGTTTTTTAGGCCGCGCACCAAGGACCCGCGCTTCAGCTTTGCTGTTTTTTCGTCATTAGTTGATGCCATCTGTTATGTGCTCACGTCTTCCGGCCTATCAAAAAAACAGCCCACAAAACTCGAAGGATTTGGCAGCGTGCAAATTACTTGGCGTCGATGAGGCTTCCATAGATTGCTTCAAGCCTATCGACCACGGCGCTCCAAGTGAATTGTTCAATTACCTTCGCCCTGCCTTGAATGCTCTTCTCTCGTTCCTGCTCCTCATTATCAAGAATATCAATGATGTTTTCGGCAAGAGCTCGTGTATCTCCATACTTAAATATTCTGCCGATATCTCCGACGACGTCGGGAATCCCTCCAACGTCTGAAGCTACAATTGGGGTACCGCACGCCATCGCCTCGAGCAAAACGATGCCAAAAGCTTCCCACTCACTCGGCAGAACGAATACGTTGGCAGCCGCATATCCTGACTTAAAAAGTTCATAGCTTTCTATATGGCCTGTGAACTCGAAGTAATCATCCAAATTGTTTGCCCATATTTTCTTTTTGAGCCTTTTCAGCACGCCCCAATCTTCCCCTACTATAACGAATTTTGCTTCAGGATACCTCGCAACGACGTCATATGAGGCGTCTATCAGGTGTTCCAGTCCCTTGTTATCTGCTAATCTTCCAGTATAAAGGATCATCTTTTCATCGTCGTCCATCTTATAGCGCCTCCGGAAAGGTCTACCGTCGGGAATAGGGGTCCAGTCTTCTATGTCTAATCCGTTTGGGACGGTAACGCACTTCGTTAAGGGCGCGAATCTTCCGATGAAAGGTTTTTCACTGTCGGTTACAACCAGTACCTTATCGACCATTTTGTAAACGCGACGCGAAATAAGGACGTCGTCTAGCCCCATCAGGAATCGTGCGGCGGGTGATTCCACGTTAGACGGCGGATGAAAGTGAGGGGTAACCACTAGTGGCATCTGGTATCGTCCTTGTCGACGGCCTCGTTTCAATTTCGCTGCAGCGCACGCAAGAATCTGGTAATAGCGGTGCGAATGGGCGTGGACGACATCATCTTCAGCATCGAAAACAGTCTTAGTCAATCCAGGAATGGCTGGGTATGCTGCGTAAGGGAACGGGTATCGTTTAACTGGCAACCGGATTATCCGCACGCCGTTGACGTAACTTTCTGCGGCGTAATCTTCAAAGCACTGCCAAGGCACCTGTGTTTTCAGGTTTGTTGTATAGACGGTCACGTCGTGGCCTCGTTGCACCAACCGCTCTGAAATCTTTTGTATGTGCGTTTCTACGCCGCCGGGAGCGAGATACCTGATGCAAACTTGCGCTATTTTCAATGTCATCACCCATTCTCTTAGCGACTGAAACGGAGAAAGAGGATTTTTTGTGCCACGGAGTACAACACTACTAAGCTGTATTTATTTGTAATATGACGAACAGATGGTTGCTCGAAGTGCTTACCGTGCATAGTCCAGATGAACTGAGTAAAGGAGGCTGACTCACTTCCGAAATGAGGAGCCAACTACTCGAATGAAGGATCAACTAAAAATCAGAGGTACATGCCTTCGGCGCCTCCAATCCAGAAGCGATTATGAGTCGGAGCTCGTAACGGCATTATAGGCTTATGAAAGTTACTGTCATAGCACCTTTTCCCCAACAAAAAGATGGGATACCACGGGTCGCTGAGGAGCTGCTCAAAAGAGTATCCGAGTCAAATGAAGTGGACGCGGTTTCAGTCCTCGCTCGTCAAGGTATGGACTTCATTACTCCTTCTCTGCTCGTTAATCAAAAAGTCTCACTTTTCACGATAGCGCGTTTTCTGACACCTCAGACTATGGTGAAACTCATACGGTTGTATAAGGAAAGTGATGTGGTACTGTTCCTGGCTCCACCGTGGGATGTGCTCGACCCCTTAGAGGCTTTGTATTTTTTTCTTCTGCTCATCAAGTACGGCTTTCTGCCCAGGTCAAGATGGATCCAAGTAGTGCACGATTTCATACCGTACGTTTTTTCTGAGGACGGAATCCAAGGCAGGCGGACCATAAAGCTCTTCAACACTTTTCAAAAGCACTTCAGCGACGTACCTGAAAAATACATCGCGGTCTCACAATCAACGAAGAAGGACGCGATGCGTTTTTGGGGTCTGCAAGCGGACAGAGTTGTGGTAATTCACCACGGTCCGTTCATCGCTCCAAAACCTCCTCGAGATAATTTCGGGAGCAATAAGATCCTGATTGTGTCTGATATCTCCCCACGGAAAAATCATCTGCGGCTGATAAAGGCGTTTGAGCTCACGCAAAAACGATCTCAAAATCCTTTGGAATTGGTCATCGCAGGATATATGAGAACCGCTATTCCCGAATTGGAAGCTATCCTTCAGGATATCAGAGTGCGAAATGAAAACAGCCAAATCACATTTGCGGGCTACTTGCCAGATGCCGACATACTAGCCCTCTATGAGCAGGCTGACGTCTTTGTTTACCCTTCGCTTTACGAAGGATTTGGACTTCCGGTACTCGAAGCAATGGCGTGCGGGTGTCCGGTTATTGCATCAAACGTCTCTTCGCTGCCAGAAGTGGTCGGAGAAGCAGCTCTGCTCGTTGATCCTTATGACGTCGAAGCGCTTGCGCACGCAATGCTCACCGTGCTCGAGGACGACGACTTAAAAAGAGAGATGAGCAGAAAAGGCGTAGCACAAGCGCGGAAGTTTTCGTGGGAAAAGGCCGGTGAGGAATTGTTGGCGGTTTGCCGTGAAGTGGCAGAAAAGGCGGGTCAAGCCACGTCTTAAAAGCGAAATAGTGCGCCTCTGAGTTGTATGTAGGATAAGTGCCTTCGCCAGGAGAGCAGAAAATCTTTTTCGCGTCACAGGTCGACGCCACAAGCTTCGAAAGCGCTTTTAAGTACGGCCACGATGCGCTGCCCTGAGTCACCGTTGCCGAACGGGTTATCCCAGTTGCGTGGTTTGTTTAGCATCGCTCTTGCTCCGGTTACGATCTTATCAGCGTCGGTGCCAACCACTAAGTTGCTGTGGACTGCTACCGTCTCAGGCCTTTCGGTGTTATCTCTAACCGTTATGCAGGGGACTTTGAGAGTGCACGCCTCTTCTTGCACTCCTCCAGAATCGGTGATAATAAGCTTCGCATTTGCTTCCAGCAGCAAGAACTCGAGAAAGCCGATAGGAGGAGTCGATACGACGCCGTCTAAGGCTAGATCGAACTCCGCCACGCGGTTCTTAGTTCTTGGATGCATCGGGAATATTATTGGCACATCGAATTCATCGTGCAGCGCTTTTAATCCTTTCAAAATTCCGCCAAGGCGTGCTTTGCTGTCGACGTTCTCTCGTCTATGCGCGGTTGTCAGAAAGTAGTTTCTTTCGTCAATATTCAGCTCTTCGAGAATACTGGCCCTTTTTTGTGCAAGTTTAAGGTTCTGGCGGACTGCATCCACGATAGTGTTACCTGTCACGGATATCTTGTTTGAAGGAATTCCTTCTGACAAGAGATTTGCTTCTGCTTTCGCGGTCGGGGCGAAAAGGAAATCGGAGATATGATCAGTAAGCACGCGGTTTATTTCTTCTGGCATGAACTTATCGTAGCTTCTCAAGCCTGCTTCTACGTGCCCCACTTCGACGTGAAGCTTCGTCGCTGCAAATGCGCTTGCAAAAACGGAATTCGTGTCTCCTTCCACTAAAACCACGTCTGGCTGCTCTTTGATCAAAGCCCTTTCGACGCCAACTAGGATCTTGCCGGTTTGTTCGGCGTCTGTGCCTGATCCCACGTGAAGCGCGTAATCTGCGTCACGAAGCTCCAGCTCTTCAAAAAAGATTTTATCCATATCGTAAGAATAGTGCTGCCCGGTGTGTATAATCAGCTCATCTATCGACTGTTTTTCGCATTCGCGTATCACTGGGGCCATCTTGATTATTTCAGGCCGAGTTCCAACGACGAATGCTAACGTGGACACTTCTAACGCACCTACTTCGTCTGACAGTTGAGCGAGTTCGCCCGTTCTGTCTATTTGTGGGACGAATTGATTAGTAGTGATTAGTCCAGCTATAGAACGAACTGCTAGATAATGTTTGTTAGGAACTTGATATGAGTGCCGCGACCTTCAGTTGCAGTCCGGCGGCCTGTGCGAACGTCGCTTTCAACGTGGAGGAAGTACTGGGGCTGCATATCCGAAAAATATCGCAGCAATGCAAGTTGGACTATTGACGTTGTGGGCTAGCCAGATAAAGGTGCCACTCCTAAAAAGCATCGGTCGGGGTAGAAAATAGGTTAAAAAGCGAGTTCTAGCTCTCTTTGCAGCCTAGGTCACCGCTTCCGTGTTATTCTTTGTGAAAGGCCGCTTGTAACCACTTGGCACTAAGGTTTGTTGAGGCTGCGCAGGGCGTCCGTATAAGCGTCCCATTTGGATCGCTTCTCATTAAAAGTAGACCACTTGAACTCTTGGGTGTTTTTTGCGAAGCCCTTCGGATAGCGCGTTGAACTGACGCTCGGTCCCGGGAAACGGGTCTACAAAGACTATGTCAACTCGGGAATCTTGAATATTGAACTCCTGAAAATCACCGTGATAGAGCTCTATGACGCCGTTATCTGTGGTAGCCGTGCAGAATAGCTCAGGGGCCTTTTCGAACTCTTTTTTGGTCATTGGCGCGCGCTTTATCGTCCGTATGCCGAGTATTCTTTTGTTTACTCGTAAGTTGAGATACGCATTCTCCACAGCCGGCAGCCAAGCGTCATTGAGAATGACTCTTTGAGCGCCCATGAGCACACTCATAAGGCCGAGAGTGCCGGGCCCAGCAAGTGCGTCAAGCACAACGCGGCCCGATACTGGAAGCGCTCCTAGTTTTGCCATCTTGACCGCGTTATCGTGCTCTACATGAATCTTTGATTGACTCTTGTGGATTAGGATCTGCCCGTAAGCTGAGGTGACTAGATCGGCTCGGATGTCGCAACCTGCCAAGACGCGGCACGTGTGCGGCTGGGCTTGGCTGTATGCTAGACCAATTACTCGCTTTGTATCTCCAAAGATCACTCCTGCGACTTCCGGAACCTCTCGGAGTATTCTATCGCTCGCATCTGCAATAACTCGTTGATTGGTCAGGAGAAGCAGGTTATGGTATCCGATGTGTGGCGGAGCGTATGTAGGGACGCCGGGCGACAATAGCGGGGTACCTACTTCTCGAAGCGACAGCTTTGGCCGGTCTTTGCGCCGAACCGATGTGGCGAGTATGTGCGCCATGACGGCATCGAGGGGTCTTCTTCCACAGTTAGTGCACGTCAAATCGCCAAAACTGATATCCGACAAATTGATTTCGTCTGTTTTCTGAAGAACCAAATCGGGACATGTTTCGCACTTTGCGTACAGTGTGGGGGCAATTTTGAGGACGTGCTCGGCGGAAGTCACGCAAGAAAGGCTGCTACAATTCGGGCAACGAAATCTCATCGCATTTGTATTGTGCTCTGCGCTATATAATGCTCAGCTAGCTCAGCTCATGCGCCGAACAACATCTGTTGAAGCGCGACTTGAGAACAGCGTCTGTGCAAATCTAGAAATCTCGCGAAGTCTGGGCAGCCGAGTGTCCAAACAGAGCGAGTTCAATCTAAAGGACCCGCAAACAAAGCGTCGAAGGGCAAGCGCTTGTTGGAAAAAAAAGTGGACCGGTCGGGAATTGAACCCGAGGCCTCTACCATGCCAAGGTAGCGATCTACCCCTGATCTACCGGCCCTTCTCTGCGCTCAGCTTGCCTTCAGTAGGCTGCTCGAACCATTCAACAGCGTTTTTAACTCAATACATATAAGCATTGCTTTGCGGGAAGTTAGGTGCGATGCGCCGCTGTCTGCTTAGGGAGCAGACAAGAATTCTTATATAATGCATTAACCTATAGGCATTGCGCTATCAACGAATGGGCCCGTAGCTTAGCCAGGTTTGATTCCATCCTGTGTCATTTCAGGATGGAGAATATGCACACGGCTGATAACCGTGAGGTCAGGCGTTCAAATCGCCTCGGGCCCATCATTTTCAACTACTGGGGACGGCAGTTTATAGGCCAAACCTTCACATATAGCGACGATGCGTTGGTCGTCGGTCTTCACGACGATCTTATAAAGTGCCGTGCTTTTTCCTGAGCTCTCTTCCACAGCCTCTGCTACCAGCCGCGTGTTAACTTGGACTGGTCGTCGGTACGCGATGTGGAACGACAACGCTACTGCAGTCTGATCAAACGAGTTGCAAGCGGCAGCAAATGCCGCATCAGCGAGTGAAAAAACCAGGCCTCCGTGCGCAAAGCCATTGAAATTGAGCATTCGTTCAGCCACTTTCAAATTTGCTTGAGCGTACCCTCGTTCGATTTTTGTGATCTGAATTCCTAGAAAGCTCGCATAACGGTCGCTTTTTAGCTTTGTCAAGACGCTGCCGAGTTCATTGTTTGGACTCTTGCTGTTAGGACTCATTACGAATCAACTACTGTGAGCCTTTCTTGTCGCTCTGACGTTTAGCTGCGCGGCCTCTGTCGATCCGCTTGCAGCAATTTGTTGGGTTGGTCTGCGCCGAAACCGCTAAGCTCCAGTGTACGTGTATTTTGGTTTTGAGGAATTTAGCATCTGCAATACAGGCTTACTCTGGTTTAGCCGCGGTTTTCGCAAATATTTCATCTATCTTGGCTGCTATTATGAAATCGTTTTCAGACAAGCCACCTATGTTGTGGGTCGTAAGACTGATTCGCACGTAGCTGTAGGAAACGAAAATGTCTGGATGGTGCCCTTCAGCTTCTGCCAGTTGCGCCACTTCGTTAATGAAGCGCATCGACTCGACGAAGTTATTGAACCTGAAACTTCGCTTGATCTTTGTTGTGCCCTCTAGATTCCACTTGGGCACCATGGGTAGCAGTCCATTGATGGTTTCTAGGTCAAAAGGTTGCGTGCCGACTTCGCACGGAACGCAGTGTTTCTCTGTGAGACGCGAAGCGTCATTAGTCCCTTCGTTGCTCATCTTAACACCTTTTCAGTCTTGCGTCGTCGTATCGCTTAAGGTTATTGGAAACTGCAGCACAACATCTGGCCGCAGGAGCACCTGACGTCGCTTGGGGGACGAGAATTTTTGCAGTCAGTTTCTGTACGAAAGTGCTGAAAAACAGCTTTGTTAGGCATGCATCATCGCTGAGACTATTGGCGCGCGGGTCAGCTTCTGCTGTCGGCTCAGACGTAGAAAAGTGTGCAAGGCTACGGGTTTCTGGCTCATGCTGTCTCGTAAGCGCGACGTCTTGTGAAGTGCCCTTGTAGAAAAGGACCGCTGGTAGAGTGGACGCTCGAAGAGCACGAAGGAGACAAGTTCAGTGCAAACTGCTAGAAGACACCTATCAAAGTGTATTACGCTGCTAAGTCGCTGAACTTGAAGCAGCGCTGCTCGAAAAAAGGCACGCTTCGAGCACCCAAGTGATGACCCGTAAAGTTTCGTGTTGCAGATAACGACGTAGAGGTGGTGGCGAGATCGCACGGCGACGGACGATTTGCGCCTATCTGAAAGATGATTACTTTATAGATGAGGTGGTCTTTGGCGATCGTCATAAAGATTCGGCCGGCCTCTAACCGTTCAGTTGAACGATCTTTGGGCAATTGTGCCGATCGGGGATGACGGTCGCGAGGCAATATGCGGGGGGTGCGATTCGAACGCACGAACTCCTACGAGAATAGGCCCTGAACCTATCGCCTTTGACCTGGCTTGGCAACCCCCGCGCTTAAGGCGTCCAACTGTGTGATTTACACCGTGATATATACGTGTTACTGCCATCGCTGACAATAGAAAAACGCTTTCAATTAAGTTTTCAAGGGGAGCTTGGATAAAGCCTCGCTCAGATATTCCCACAGGCGTTTCTTTGGCCCCTTGCCGTAGCCAAACTGAAAGATGATGGCTAGTCCGCCTATCAGCGCAATCTTTCTCAACAACGGCATTGAAGTCCATACTATGTCTTTATATGTACTTAGATAGAAGAATGCATTCGTTTTGTCTGACAGCTTGAATTGGCGGTTGTCAACGAAGGCAAGTTGGGTGGTTTCGTAGTGTTAACTAAAGTTAGTTTGCGGCCTGCCGCTGTAGTCGACCCAGAAATGGATAGGAGAGACCCTTAAAGTGTACGGGATACTTTTCGCTTCAAACAAGTTTGCGGTAAGGATCGCTTTCGACTTACAGTCTCCTTGCCGCGGTTTGAGCACGTCTCTCGGTGTGGGAAGGTACCACACGGCCCTGTAGGCTTGAAAATCATAAGTGTAATGAATGTGAGCGTCAACATAATGCTCTATTGCACTCCCATTTGCCGGGAGCGACGCTGCAACGATTTTCACGTCGTCTGTAAGTTTGTTCGACATCTTAAAGAAGCGCTAGACGTCTACGGGCAGAACCATAGGGTTTGGAAAAAGAATCAGCAGAATCCAGACGGCAGCGATCGCTTTCCTGTGATGCAAAATCTGGTTCAGGTGCGTCTTCAAACTCAGTAATGCTATCTTTATGTACAATATACCAATTATTTAAGACTGTGGACTCCGATAAGCACGGGGTGCGCAGACAAGCTATGGAAATTGTGGTTTTGAGGGTGGGCCATCGAATCGAGCGCGATCGACGCGTCACCACGCACGTGGGTCTGTGTGCCAGAGCGTTAGGAGCCCAAGGAATGCTTCTCGCCGCTTCCGACCGCTCAGTCGTGTCTACAATACGCGACGTAGTGCAACGTTGGGGGGGCAGCTTCTGGATTCGCGATAACGCCAACTGGACGCGAGAGATCGTGAAATGGAAGCGAGAAATGGGCACGGTCGTGCACCTTACCATGTACGGAGAGAATCTTCCAAACTCAATCGGCCGAATCGAAAGCGAGAAGGTTATGGTCGTGGTAGGAGCGGAAAAGGTACCTCCAGACCTCTACCGACTCGCGGATTACAACGTAGCGGTGACGAATCAACCCCACTCAGAGATAGCAGCCTTAAGCGTCTTTCTCGATCACCTCCAGAGGGGACAGGAGCTCAAGGCGGATTTCGAAGGCAAAATAAAGATCGTCGGCAACACGCGTGACAAGGTAGGTGTTAAGCGTTTTGAGTAGATCAACTAGCACCGCCAGTCGAAGGGCTGGAGACCAGCGGATCCTTGTCATAGGATACAACACAAGGCATATAATATGCTCTGCGAAGCGAGCAGGATACCACGTCGAGTCCATAAGCCATTACGAAGATCGTGACTTGATCAAATGCGGTGACGTAACGCGTTTCATAAGAGACGAGTTCCCTGGAATAATTTACGACTCCGATTATGCCGGCGTAAAAGCGCTCGTGATGGGCTTGGACTACGACCACGCAATACTAGCCGCAGGTTTTGAGACACTTGAAATCCCGCGCACGGCTGGAAACCCTCCGTCGCTTTCGAGCGTCGTTAGTGACAAGAGTCGTGTGAGGGGCAAGCTTCAATCCTTAGGCTATTCAGTCCCTGAGCACTACAGGCTAGAAGACAATCTGCCATTTCCCGTCATTCTGAAACCAAAGCGAGGTGCGGGGGGATTTAAGAACGTTCTCGTCAAAGATGAGGAGCATCTCCAGAGGAGTATTGAACAGTATAATGAGAACGGATGGGGGGATGACTTTCTCATTGAGGAATACGTTCGCGGTATTGATGCTAGCGCTTCGGTGCTGTCTACCGGCAAGGAGGCGGTTACCGTCGCGATAAATGAACAGCTCATTGGTCTGAGGAGTCTTGGCCCGATGCGGCGCTTCAGCTTCTGTGGTAGTTTGACTCCGCTTAAAACGACTTATGCGAAGGAAATCGAAAGAATTTCGAACTCGCTAGCAGTCGATCTGGGTTTGGTTGGTACAAATGGCATTGATTTCATCATCAGTCGCAGCGGCCCGGTCGTAATTGAGATCAATCCGAGGTTTCAAGGAACTCTCGATACGATCGAGGGATCACTTGGCGTCAACCTCGTCGAGGCCCACATTAAAAGCTGTCAGGGCGAACTGATCCCCATCGCAAAGTATCGGAGATTCGCGTGCCGCATGATCTGTTTCGCGGAGCAAGATTTTCAAGTCACGAAAGCGTGCAACCGCGTGCATTACATGGATATACCCCAAAAAGGAGCTTATATCGAGCGCGCGAAGCCGATCATTTCGGCTATCGGATATGGTAAATCGAGGGATTCCGCGTTCAACAACGCCACGCATTACATAGAAGCTGCAAAAAAGGCCTACCAGCGCTGAGTGGAGCGTTATGGCCCCCTCGTGCACGAATGCGCGCCATAAGTAGGTATAAGACACCTTAGCACACAAAAATAATATGATGGTTAACGATGTTGCCGTTCGAGGCTATTTGAAGAATCTTGTCGGAGATGACGGCTTGGAAATGATTGAGCGTGCGTCCATCAACGAATTGACCGACGAAAAAATAGCTGAAGAGACCGGTTCGAACCTCAACACGGTAAGGCGGACTCTGTATATCCTTTATGAAAACCGATTAGCAAACTATCGACGTGAGCGGGATAAGGACAGTGGATGGCTTACGTACCTTTGGAAAGTTGATTTGAGTGACATTTCGCGTAACATGGAAGAAGAGGCACAGAAGCTTATGAGGAGACTTGATACGCGTTTAGACTTTGAAGGTCAGAGCGTTTGCTACACGTGCGAAAACGGCTGCGGTCGATTTTTATTTGAGACAGCAAGCGACTATGATTTTGTCTGCCCCGTTTGCCATGCGGGACTTGATTATCAAGATAGCTCTGTTTTGGTCGACGCCGTAAGACGAAAGCTGGAAGAGCTGAGACGTGCCTTCGAGTAACCTCCCCTCGTCGGACAGAGCGCTTGAGCTTCTCAAGGAAAGCGGCTGCAGCGACGGACTCATGCGGCACGTAGAGGCCGTCTCTAAATACGCGGTCGAAGTTGCCGAGTCACTAGCGGATGCTGATGTGGCCCTTGTTCAAATTGGGGGGCTTCTGCACGACATCGGCCGATGCAAGACCAACGGCATTGCGCACGGCGTGGTAGGTGGAAAGCTTTTGCGAAGCCTCGGAGTCGACGAACGCGTCGCGAAGATCGCTGAAAAACACGTCGGAGCTGGAATAACGGAGAAAGAAGCTGCACGCTTGCATCTTCCTCAGGGAAACTATATGCCGGAGACCCTCGAAGAGAAAATCGTCGCTGCCGTCGACAATCTCATAGAAGGCACGAAAAGAGTCACTATTGATAAGGCAGAAGCTGATTTCCACGCTAAGCTTAACGGAAATCCAGCTGCTGCTCGCATAAGAAGTCTACACGACGAAGTTTTTGGTGCGGCCAAACGGTCTGCCCCGTGACGCCTGCAAAGCAGCGATCATGAGAACGATTCATCTTATGCAGCTCGTCTGCGGCAACGTAGGTAAGGTAACTCGATCGTTCGAAGCGATGCTGCGCAACGACCTAAGTGGATTGCGCGTCACATACTCGCTTACGCTTACCTCGTGGATCTCCGTGACAGTCACCGGGAGTGAAGAAAAGGTTGCCGCAGACCTACTGGTGAGGCAATATGGAGAGTTGCGCGACGCCCGACCAGGCGAAACCGTTCGCGCGTGGCTAGCGGGGATCAACGACAATGGCATTGTCCTCGACACGGGTTGCAAACGCGTTTCGGTGCCCTGCGTCAGGCTCGAACCGTTCGGGCGTGGTACTGTTGAACAGATCGCCTCCAGATTCGGTCTGATTCATTGCTTGCCCCTGAAGATCAGACTGGTCGGAGAATCTGATGCAGAGTTCACGAAAAATCAAATTGACGCATTGTGGCGGTGGAAAAAAGGGACCGACCGGATAAATGTCAACAACGCTACCCGCGCGCAGATCCACGCGGCCCTGAAACGGAGTCGCCACGCACGAGACGTGTATGCGATCGAAAGGCTCGGCATTCTGGAGCACTCTATCGTCTGCAAGAAAGGGACTGACGCGCCGGGCCTGATCCCGCAAATCGGTCCTTACTTGGAATCGGAGCTGGCATGCGTCAGAGGTGCCCTAAATGCTCGCTAGCCGCCTCTGTGACCTGCTCAGCTGCTCGAAAGAGCGCTTGTCAGAAGACCGAAACGCCTTTTACGCTGGCAAGCTCTAGGAGCTTATCAACAAGCGAACCTGGAACGCGCGTGTCGCAGATGATCGTCAGCTTGGGCTCATCGATAAAATAAGGATCATCAGTCACCGCTTGCCTAATGCGCACACCAAACGCTGCAACGGTTTCTGTAACTTCTTCTATGATGCCGATCTGCGCAGCATCTTGAGGCGTTATGACGATTACGCCAAGACCCAGAAGAGGGGCAATGTCGCGGAGAAATATCAACGTTTTCAGGTTTGAAAAAAAGCGCCTGAGCATTTCGTCGCCTAGAATAGTGGTAGTTGCTTCGTCGACCGCTCTCCGATCGACTTTGGCCGCACGCGAGATCTCGGTGTCAGGAATCCTTATGGTGCCCGAGACAACCTCCCCCGCGCTGTTCACCTGGAATCCGTGCTCAAGCAGAACTTCTGCAACCCGCTCTTGAGCGGGAAACTTGGCAAACCTTGCGAGCACTTCACTCCACATAAGCGTGACTTTGTAAAGCTTTTTAGCTTGTACTCTAATGGATGATACATACAAGAAGTTTGCGCACACCATGCGGCTGGATACGTATCTCGTTCGGGAAAAGCTCATCGCATCGCGCTCACGCGCACAAAGGGCGATCAAAAGTGGGTTTGTTATAGTTGACGGCAGAACCGTGGTGAAGGCTTCGTTTGATATCACGCGTCACCAGGTGGTAACCGTTGGTGTTGCAGCCGACAGGCCGGCTGGGTATTGGAAACTAAGAGGAATCCAAGAGGCGTTTAAGCTAATAAAAACTGGTGACACGGTACTCGACATTGGTGCGAGCGCCGGAGGCTTCTTGTCGTGCGCGGCGGAACTAGCGCGAGAGGTTTACGCGGTCGAGTTCAGTTCGTCGTGTAAGCCATTTCTTGAGGCAGTCGCAGGACGGTATCCCGGCCAGGTAACTGTCATTTACGCTGATGCATTTTCTTTTGATTTTGGCCGTCTAGGAGTGCGTTTTGACGTTCTGTTAAACGACATAACGGCAGAACCAGCCGATGCACTTAAGCTTCTCTCAAAGGTGTCAGCGGTTCTGAAAACGGGAGGGCTAGTCTTGCAAGTTTTCAAAGGGAAAGTAGCAGAACAAGCTGCAAGGGATCTTATGACGCGTATTGAGGACGAAAGCTTCAGAATCGTTAAGGTGCTGAGTGCGCAGAAAGACGAGCTTTATGTCATCGCTCAAAAGAAGAGGGATGATGCGGACGCCGAGGAAGGGATTTGAACCCCTGCGAGGCGAGAGCCTCACCAGCTGTCTGATAACAGACCTCCAGGCTGGCGCCGTAGTCCACTTGGCTACCTCGGCACGTCAGATGCGCCAGCCGGGATTCGAACCCGGGTTTGAGGCTTGGCAAGCCTCAGTGATAACCACTACACTACCAGCGCAAAAATCGAGCATGCGATTATGCGCTCGTATCTATATAAAAGTTATCAGCGCGACGGTAGGGCATTTCGCGCTAGTTTAGCGAAGGAGAGCTCACGATTGCTGTGAGGTCAGCTCAGGTAACCTACGCCTTCGAGCTTGAACTTGAGCTTGGAAACGAGGGTTTCAATTTCGAAGATGGACGTAAGCGTGTCATCATAGGCGATGACGACACTCGCGTTGTTGATGTTGATCTCCACGCTAGCGACCCCGTGCTTATTAAAAAATGCGTTGGTCAGCACGTCGGCATTCGTTTGCTCGCTGAGTTCTGCGATTTTAAGCCGTATTATTTTGAGATGTTCTATACGAGTCAAAGAACCACATTATTTACAACTTATTCATCCTTTATAAAACGCGCACCGACGCTGCTAGTGTGACCTCTGCTCATCTCGTTCTTGTTTGCTCCTGTTTTGCTCCGCGCGTCGTCGCGCAACACGTTGCGATCGCAAAGTATAAGCTGAAAATTCGTCCAGAAGAGCCTATGGAATATGAAATTTACTATAAACCCACCTACAGTCTCGCAGAAGTAAGGCTCTCAGATGGCGAAAGCATTCAAGCTGACCGGCGATCTATGGCCTACATGAGTACGAATTTCAGCGTGAGCACTGGAATCAAGGGAGGAGTCCTCCGTGGGCTCAAGAGAACCGTGCTCGGAGGTGCTGACATTTTCCTGAACACGTTTGTAGCGCAGGGCGACGCGGTAGTTGGCCTCGCTCCCCCTTATGTCGGCGATATTGCGTACAGGGAGATAAAGGACGAGACGCTTCTTGTCCAAGGAGACAGTTTCTTGGCGGGCTCGCAAAGCTTAGATTTAGACACGAAGTGGGGCGGTGTCAAAGGGCTCTTGTCGGAGACAGGGCTTTTCTTTGTGAAAGTCTCTCAGTCTGGGTACGTGTTTATTTCAAGTTTTGGGGCCATTCAAGAACGAAGAATCGACGGCCGGTTTCGCGTTGATACCGGGCACATTGTTGGATTTACTGAAGGCCTCGACTGGAAAATTGGGACTTTTGGAGGTGTTAAATCGACTGTTCTTGGTGGAGAGGTACTGGTTACAGAATTCAGTGGAGAAGGGACGGTCTACATACAAAGCCGAAGCGAAAAGATGTTCGTTGACTGGTTAACGCCGCTGCTGCCGGAGCAAGAGAAAAACTAAAAGCTCGCACGTATAATGGGAATGCCCCAGCCCGGATTTGAACCGGGGACAACCAGATCTTCAGTCTGGCGCTCTCCCAGGCTGAGCTACTGGAGCGTCACTCGCGGGTGAATCCCGCCTCCCCGATTTGAACGGGGGACATGTCGGTCTACAGCCGACCACTCTGCCAGACTGAGTTAAGGCGGGTGACCACAGTATTGCGATCGTTATTACTTATTCTTTACTGTGTTCGATGAGCAACTTTATACTGCCAGAGTGATTCTGATTCTGGTTTCGGGGCGTTTGAGAGCTTCTTTATGGCGCGTGATTAAATTTGGTGGATTTAATACAGGTTTTTTTATAAAAAAAAGATAACAAAAGCTTAATATCGCATCAGGGTAATTGAAAGTCAGACGAGTAACAGACGTGTGTCTGACACTAGGCAGCTTTTTGTAGTCTCTGAAGCAGACAGAAGTCAGCTCTTCGTCTGACGCTACAAAAACTTGCAAATGGTTGCTATGGAGCGAATCACCCTGAGATTGCCAAAACAACAGCTAGAACTCATAGATAAACTAGTAGTAGCGGGCGAATTCCCCTCGAAGAGCGAAGCAATCCGCGCAGCTGTTCGAGACCTGGTTGACACCCATTACGAGAAGCTCCTCAGCAGAAAGGAACGAAGTGCAGTTTTGATTTAGTACAGGTGGCGGTTTATATGCAAAGTATTGTCGAGGAAGCTTTGCGACGATGCGAAATGGAAAAGCAGCGACCTCAGATGCTTCAAGATGAGGAAGAAGAGGAATTTGGAGCGCCTCGGATACTCATTGTGGGCTGCGGAGGAGCTGGCAACAACACGGTCAACCGACTCTACAACATAGGAGTCGACGGCGCTGAGACTGTAGCGCTCAACACTGACAAGCAGCATTTGGACATGATCGACGCTGATATCAAGGTGTTAGTCGGCAAATCGATTACTAAAGGGTTGGGTGCAGGTGGCGATCCAGAAGTCGGACGGTGTGCGACCGAGTTAGGTCGCAGGACGCTGGAAACGCTTCTTAAAGACACCGATCTTGTGTTTGTTACCGCGGGGATGGGTGGCGGAACCGGCACAGGCGCTGCTCCGATCGTTGCGCAGATCGCGAAAGCTCACGGCGCAATCGTCGTTGCAATGGTGTCAACTCCATTCAACGTGGAACGCGCGCGGCTGATTAAGGCTGAAGAAGGACTTGAAGACTTGCGGAGAGATGCTGATACGGTCATTGTTCTTGATAATAATCGTCTGCTTGAATACGTGCCGAACTTACCGATTGACCATGCGTTCTCGGTGATGGATCAGATCATTGCAGAAACCGTAAAAGGCATCGCTGAAACGATCACACAACCTTCGCTGATAAACCTTGACTACGCAGACGTCAGAACTATCATGAATAGCGGCGGCGTTGCCGCTATGCTAGTTGGCGAATCGCGAAGCCAAGACAAAGCACGCGACGTCGTGCGTGAGGCATTCAACCATCCGCTCCTCGAAGTTGACTTTCGTGGGGCAAAAGGCGCGTTGATCCATATCACGGGCGGACCAGACTTGACGCTGAAAGAGGCTGAAGAGATCGCAAAGGGTCTGACCTCCCAGTTGGATCCAAGCGCTAATGTCATTTGGGGCGCACGCGTTCAGAGAGGTTACGAGGGCCGCGTGCGGGTGATGTCGATCGTGACTGGCGTGCAATCTGCTCAGGTGTTAGGGCCGATGTATGGCGAGCTATTCAAGTTTCAAAGCGCGAAACACTGCGCGAGCGCCAGAAAAGGGCCACGCGTGAGAGATTTCGCCCGCGAATTCGAATCCGGTGAGATTGACAACATCCTCTAAGGTGCTCGTTTCACATTTAGTACGCCACGGCTCGTCCCTCATTTGGCCGATTCATCCTCTCTCGACTGCAGCCCTCTCAGTATTTCGCAGCTCTGACACAGCACCTTGACCGCGGGTTCTCCGCACTGCACACAGTGCCCGAGCTGAAACGGCTCGCGCTGCGTTAATCCCAAGATCCTTTCAAGGCCCTTGACGAGCGCGTACTTAGTGCCTGCATGCTTAGGCTCTAACTCATTCAACACGCTGCGCACCTCGGCTCGAAACACCCCAGCAGAGTAGCGGCACTCGTCAAGGCTGATGGGGATTCCTCTGAGAACAGCGTATAGCGCGACTTCTTTTTCTGGCACATATTTGAGCGGTTTGACGCGCCGAACCAGTCCTTCTTTAGCGGGATGGTCAAGCCGCAGCAGCCGGTCGATGTCTCCTCGCAAATAGTTCATTAGGACTGTCTGGGCTTCGTCATCGAGATTGTGGCCTGTGGCGAGTGCCGAGGCGCCGACCGTTTTTGCCAGGCGATTCAGGATTGAGCGCCGGAGGATCCCGCAAACCGTACACGGTCGCTCGTCCAAGCGATCGACTCTGACATCAAAGTACTCCTCAAACGAAGCTACCTGCCATGTAACGCCGAGCTCCGCAACGAGCATTGCCGCTGATTCAAGAGCCTTATCACGGTATCCGGCAATACCTTCATCGATAGTGATAGCCACAATGTCAACGCCACGGCGTAAAAAAAGGTCACTTAATACGGCTAAAACCACGGCAGAGTCCTTTCCGCCGCTGAATGCAACGGCGAGCGTGCCTTCGATTCGTTCCTTTCTGACCTCTTTCTTGATCTTCTTTTCGACGTCGGCGAAGAAATGTGCCTTGCAAAGGTGTAGCCCTGAATATCTCTGAAATAGAACGGCAGACGCGCCACATTTATCGCACTTCATCTCGTGTATATCTCTAGATGAACACTAATAAACTGTTCTGCAGCGCGGAGAAACGGAGACTGACTATGAGGCTGTGAAGATGCTTCAAGATATCGCACGCGAATTTAAGAAGTTGGAGCGCTATGATTTCCGAGTGCTGCAAGCGGTCGAAACCGGCATGCGTTTTTTTGACTGGGTTCCCGTCGATGATCTGCCTATCTACGCCAGGCTGCCGCGAGACGAGGTGGATTACCGAATCGCGCGGCTCTCCAAATACAAGCTCGTTGAGCGGAAAACGGCCCATTACGTCGGCTACAAGCTCAACTTCGGCGGTTATGACGCCCTTGCCATTAACACGCTCGTCCGGCGCTCGGCCATAGAGTCCCTTGGATCGAAAGTGGGTGTCGGGAAAGAGTCAGATATATACGACGCCGAGCGCGAAGGCGGGCGGATCGTAATCGTGAAATTTCATCGTGAAGGCACGACGTTTCGGCACGTGAAACGATCGAGGGGCTATTTCGGAAAGGCCGAACGATGCTCGTGGATGTTTACTTCGAGGCTCGCAGCAGAAAGAGAGTATGAAGCCATTACCACCCTGTACGGGAACGTCGCCGTTCCGACGCCGATTGCGCATAACCGACACGTCATCGTCATGGGACTTGTAAACGGCCGAGAAATGAGCGGCACTACGGTGGGAGACCCTGCCGCCATTCTTGACAAAATCATTGCGCAGATTAAGTCAACGTACCAGCTCGGCATCGTTCACGCCGACTTGAGCGAATACAACGTGATTGTGTGTGCCGACGGAGACATCGCGCTGATCGACTGGCCGCAATGGGTCTCAGTCGCGCATCCTAATGCTGATGAATTGCTCTATAGAGACGTGAGCACCGTCTTATCGTATTTTGCTCGAAAATATCAAATAGCAAAACGAACAGAAGATGTTTTAGCATACGTAAAACAACGCGATCACGGTCCCGCAGAGCGTTTTGCAGGATAGTGGAGACCTATTGGGAAGCGCGTTGGAGGTGCGACGCAATTTCGACCACTAAGGAAAACGGCGGGAATTTAGTTGCGCTAAAGAGGACGTACACTATAGTCGGCGTAGATCCCGGAACAACCACCGCTTTTGCCGTTTTGGATTTGAAAGGTCGAGTCATTAGAATTGGAAGCTCAAGATCTTGGGGTTTTTCTGAGCTCGTCGGGCTGCTAATTGAATCGGGAAACCCGCTTATCATCGCAACGGACAGGAATCCGGCTCCTGGAACTGTCGAACGAATAAAGCGAGCTTTTAACGCGATTCTGCACACGCCTGCTTCATCACTTTCGGTTGAACAGAAACAGCGTGATACGAAGCTCTTCGACTATTCAAACGAGCACGAGCGAGATGCGCTTGCCGCGGCAATCGACGCTGCCAGAAGCCTCAGAAATAAGCTTGAAAGTGTGCAGAAGAGAGCTCCCGCCGACGTTGAACTTGACGAAATTCAGATGCTCGTTTTGCGCGGACATACGGTTGATTCTGCGATCAATTTGCTTAAGAAGCCTCTGACGCCGACTGAGAATCACGTACAGCGCTTAGTTCCAGCCCCGGAGAAGGATCTCTTGGGTCCCGACATTTTGTACCTCAAGGCAATCATCAAACGACAAGATGAGCAAATCAGTCGGCTTTTGAGCTACGTGGCTGATCTGAAGGAATCGTTGCAGTTAGGTCAAGAAAATGTGGTGAAGCTGCAAAACAAAATTAGTGCCATTCGGTCCCAAGACGCAAAAAACGTCAGAAGGGACCGGGAAGTTACGTTCAGGCAAAAGGAAATCGACCGCCTTTCAACTGAGCTTGTGCGCAGCAGAAGGGTCAACGAGGCCTTGCAGAAACGCATGCGTAAGCTGAAGCAAATCGGGTTAGCTGAACGCAACAAAGCGGTTAAGGCAGTCAAAATCGTCAAATCCTTCAACCGAGAAGCGATTCAGGCTGCGGATGACCAATTTGGGCTGAGCAATGGCATCGTTTTGTTCGAGGACGCAAGCGGTGGTGGTGTAGCTGCTGCCGAATTGTTGGTCAACAAGCGAATACGCGCCGTCGTCGTTAAAAACGAAATGTCGCGCGTAGCTCGAAAAACGCTATTTGAAGCTGCCATTCCTATTTTTTCGATGCGAGAGCTCGCATTGGATCTTTCTGGCAATTTGATGACGATCGACAAGAATGCGTTGGAGCTTATGATCGAAAAGGGTCAAACAGAAATCGCCAACGCAAAACAACACGAACAGCTTTGCCGGCTTGAGTCGCTTGTTGAAGCGTACAAACACGAGCGGATCATAGATACCCGGAAAAAAGACTGATGCGGCGGGTAGGCTCATTGGGTGCATTTTCGCCCAGTGATCAAGCGCAGTAGACTTTGCGCGAGCGCACATGGACCGTTTCGCAGATGCGGTCGCCTCGAGAGTTCTATTGCTACTAAAAGTGGCCCGAAGTTGAGCACTTTGAGTTTCTACACCGCTTCCGTGACGCCGAGGTTCGCGTAGTACACATCTGATAGTTCTACGATCTTTTCTTGCGCCAGTATCCATCAGATCCCGTGAACGCGAGGTAGAAGCAACGGCCAGCCGCTTCTCTATTCGACGGCATTAGTCATTCAAGATAATCCATTTGGGAACGCTTCAGTTCCTGCCGTTTTCTTTCAAGGAAACTGTAGACCGCAGCGTGTTTGGCTCCTTCTGCGAGCATTTCGATAGCTGTTCTGACGGTCTGAATCTGATCGATGTACCCGATCGTGCTCACAGTCTTTCCGTAAACAGACACGTTCGCGCCCGTGAGACTCTCAAGAGCCTCCCGCGTCTTTCCTTCCTTTCCAATTACGCGTCCCATAATCCGTTTGAGCTCCTTCGGCGTGTCGGCGACCTTTGAAAGGTCTATGATGTCGAGGGTTATCTGTTCATCGTCGAAAATCCGGAAGGCCTTTTCTGGGCTAAAGCCGCGAGCAACCGCATTAATGACTTCTGTTGCCTTCAAAATGCCGAGCGAATCACTCTCGATAGTGACCGTTCCCTCGGCGCTATCGATGTCAAGTTTCACTTCGCCTTTTTCCTCGATCTGGGCTTTCGTGCTGCCACCGACGCCAATGATGACCCCTATGCGGTCTCTAGGAACCCTCAGGTACTCCCTCATTTAGTGATCTCTCTCAAAACCTTGATCGCTGAAGCCTGCACTCCAGCTTCGTTGAAGAACCTCACCACGTTGCTGACGTCCCGGTGCAGAAACTCCTGCGCACGGGGGTGCTCCACAAGCACGGACTGCCCCATATCGATGAATACCGGATCGGCTTGGTCGTCGACAAGTATGTTGTATTCACTGAGGTCGGCGTGGACCAAGTGTGCATCGTGATAAAGTCTCTTCATGAATTCGACCGTCGCGTCGTAAACCTCTTTGACGTTTTCTAAGCTCTCTACTGCCCGCTTCAAAGGCGGACAAGCGACGCTGTCTCGCCCTATAAACTGCATGACGAGGACATTTTCCCTATATTTGAGCGGTTCGGGGACGCGGACGCGTGCTTTACACGCCCGCGTTAAGTTCCGGAATTCTTTTTTTGTCCACGCAAATACAACGTCCTTTTTAGTTCTTCTGACGTGCGCGAATCTGTAATCGCCCAGTATGTAGTCGTGCATAGCTTTAAAGTCGCTCGTTTTTATTCGATAGATCTTGATCGCGAGTTCTCGTCCGCCCGGCCCTATTGCGTGGAAAACGTTAGCTTCTTTTCCCGTCGAAATAGGGCCACCAAGCGCTTGTATCAGCCCGCCGCTCGCGAGGCGATACAGAGCCTTTAGGGTTAGCTCGTCGAATACTTCGGCTCGGACCTTGAAATCGTCTGCTTCTTTGTCGCGAGCGCGCAGCTCGTCAATGCCTCTCTCGATGCGTTTTATCTTATCGTCAATCAAATCAGGCACATCGGTCATTGGTTGTTTGGTGGGCTGAGAAGCCTGCTGTTTCGCAGCGACTACAAGTACCCGTTCTTCTTGAGCCACTCAACTTGCGCTCCTTGGTATTTCCATACGATGTCCGCTTTATCGTCTTGAAAACTCCAGGGCACCATAACTATGACGTCGCCGACACGCAACCAGACCCGCTTTTTCATCTTGCCGCGAATTCTCCCCATGCGAGTTTTGCCGTCTATAGACTGGATTTTTACCCTGTTTGCGCCGAGCATGTATTCTACAATCCCGAGGACCTCCCCCTCCTCCTTCCGCGGCAGTCTCACCTTGGTCTGTGGTTCTTGACTCAGAGAAACACCTCATTCGTGACACGGCCCTTCTTCTTTTCAGCGAAATACTTTAGTCGCTGCTTAACGCGCTGCGAATAGGTCCTATGATTCGTTCGATATATGTCGCTGCACCGTTTTTGAGATCCTGCGGGTGAAGCTTGCCGGCGGTGTAGTCCAGTTCAAGCGTGGAGAAGTCCTCGTAACAAATCGGGCCGCCGTATTGTTGGGGTCGCTCGAGCTCGACCTGCTTGAACTGGGGAAAGACGTAGTACCGGTACAACTGAAGGAGGGGATTATCCTCCGCCGTTCGCGGCGGACAATAAGCGGATTTGATCTTCTTTTTTATGGACTCAGGTGAGTCTTCGATGGCTACAAGGTTGTCCCTTGACGAGGACATTTTGTTCGCGTCGAGGCCGAGCAGGATTGGCGTGTGGACGCAGACGGGGGATTTGAATCCCATTGAATGGAGCTCTTCTCGCGCCAACATGTGAATCTTACGTTGATCGATACCGCCAACGGCGATATCGATGTTTAAGTATCCTATGTCTGCTGTTTGCATAAGCGGATAGATTATTTGAGACACGACGGGGTCCTCCGCGTTTCTTGAAACCTCGTCCATGCTTCGCCGAGCGCGGTTTAGCGTGGTGTGCCTCGCTAGTTTCAGAATCAGCTTGGTGTATTCTGGTTCAAGCTGATAATCGCTCCCGCGCACAAATCTCGTGCCTTCAGCAAGGCCTAAAGCCGAAAAACACTTCTGGTAGTGGTCCGCCCAGTCGTGGATTTGATCCATCGTGCCCTTTTCATTCAGGTATGCGTGCAAGTCCGCGAGCAGCACGATGACGTCGACGCCGACTGACTGAAGATCCATAAGCTTATAGGCCGTTAGAAGATGTCCAAGATGGAGTTCTCCGCTAGGTTCGTAACCGGCATAGGCGGTAATGTTTGTCTCATTGTCGAGAAGGGCAGCTAGCTCGTCTTCGGTTACGGCCTCCTCCACGTTGCTCATGACTTGTTCGAACTTCACGTTGATCACGCTGGTCGAATTAAATGCGCGATTACAGACGCTGTGGGCCTATGACGCTGGTCCTGCTTGTAGTACGCCTAATGGCTGACCTCATATTTATTTAGCTCGGTGCAAATTTCTCTGTGCGTCCCGAAAGCAAATTGCCGCGAGTAATGAGCGACAGGTCGACGAGGCCAGGTAACGCGGGATGCCGTTCGTGGAAAAAAAGTTTCCGCTGTGATAGTTGATTTTGGCGAACTGTCGCTTCCAATCTCAGAACTTAAGAGGTGGGCCTGACCGGATTTGAACCGGTGACCGCCCGGTTATGAGCCGGGCGCTCTGACCTGGCTAAGCTACAGGCCCGTTGACGCCGCCAACAGGGCTCGAACCTGTGACATCGTGGTTAACAGCCACGCACTCTACCAACTGAGTTATGGCGGCTTGACACATCTCTCTAGTGTGTTTTTTTACTTAAGCTTTAAGGTCGTAGAACAGTTTGCGCGACGAGTGATGCTCATTGTGGGCGTCTTTGAGCTTCAATCGCGTTTAATCCTGTAGTTGGCTTTCACTGCACTTAGCTTCTTTAGAAACTGTTCGAGAAGTTGCTCATAGTTTTGAACAAACTCTGAAATCCTCGCGCTCGTAATTGCTCCGTACGGTGATGGTTTGATCAAGCCCTCCTGCTCTAATATTCGGAGCGAGTAGCGGACTTTGTACTTGGAATGTCCAGTCACTTCTGCCAATTTCGAGATCCCAATAGGCTCACCGACAACAACTGCGTTTAAAACCTCTAAGTGCCTTTCAAGCATTTCTATCTCGTTTTCCAGTCGATCCAACATTTCTACCACACGTTTAAATAAATTGATTCTAATCATTCATATACTATGAACGTGAAGGTCTCGCAATCCACCATTCGCGGCAAACTCGACGCACCTCCGTCGAAAAGTTACACCCATCGCGCTATAATCATGGCCAGCTTAGCGAAGACTTCACGCATCATCAAACCCTTGGTCTCTGAGGACACGTGCGCAACGGTAAGCGCATGTGAAGCGATCGGTGCGACGATAAATCCCGTCGGCGACGCGTTTTTCATCGAAGGCCTTCAAGGAGAGCCGCAAAGGCCTGATAATGTTATAGACTGCCAAAACTCCGGGACGACGTTGCGCTTTCTGATGGGCGTTTGCTCCTTGATTGATGGCACGACAATTTTGACCGGGGATGCGTCGCTGAGGACTCGACCGAGTTCTCAGCTGATCGAAGCTCTCAACGAACTCGGTGCAAAGGTTCTCTCGACAAAGTCGGATGGTACTGCGCCTGTGATCGTCCAAGGCGTACTTTTGGGCGGAGAATCAACACTTACGAATCCGATGAGCTCTCAGTTTTTATCATCGCTTCTAATAGCCTGTCCATTGTGTCAAGCTGACAGTATGCTGACTGTCCACAACCTTAGCTCGCGCCCGTACGTTGACATGACACTCGAACTGTTGAACCGAGCACAACTCAACGTAAGCACTGATTATCACGAATTTATGATCCCAGGCTGTCAGCAATACGCAGATACAGATTTTCAGATTCCCGGCGACTTCTCGTCGGCAGCCTTTCATTTAAGTGCCGCAGCAATAACAAATTCTCGCGTAAGCGTGCACAACCTCTCTGAGTCGAAACAAGGTGACGAGAAAATTGTCTCGATCCTCAAAGATATGGGGGTGCATATCTCTTGGGAGGGTGATGTCGTCACCGCAGACGGTGCTGAGCTCCAGGGCCTCGCGATTGACGCAGGTGACGTGCCAGATCTCGTTCCCATACTCGCGGTTCTAGGCGCATACGCTCAAGGCACAACTGACATTTCAAACGTTGCTCACCTACGCTACAAAGAGACGGACCGACTGGTCGCTATAATAACGGAGCTGCGAAAAATGCAGGTGGATATCAAAAAGGTTGACGATACGTTGCGAATCCAGGGTGGAAAACCCCAAGGAGCTAGTTTGAACGGATACGGGGACCATCGAATCGTTATGGCGCTTGCGGTCGCAGCGCTGGGAGCCGAGGGAGAGACCCAGATCGACACTGCAGAATCGGTAAAAGTCTCATACCCGGACTTCTTTGACGACATCTTCGCCCTCGGAGCAAATCTCGAGCAGACGAGCATTGAGAGCCTCTAAAGCGCACCGCAGGGGACTTGCCTCATGAACACTTGGGGACACATTTTTCGGGTAACGACGTGGGGTGAGAGTCACGGTCAAGCAGTAGGGGCAGTTATCGACGGGTGTCCGGCGGGATTGCGGATAACCCACGAGGACGTTCAAAAAGAGCTCAACAGAAGACGCCCAGGTCAAAGCAGTATAACGACACCACGTTCCGAAAAAGATACCGCGCACATAGTCTCTGGCATCTACCAAGATAAGACGCTCGGCACCCCGATTTCAATCATCATCCGCAATGAAGACGTCGACTCGCTCAGGTACGATGAGCTACGCAACGTGCCGCGTCCAGGCCACGCGGACTACACGTTCCACGCGAAATACGGATGGCGAGATCACCGCGGCGGAGGGAGAGCATCAGCTCGAGAGACCGCCGCCCGCGTAGCTGCGGGGGCAGTGGCAAAGAAGCTGCTCGAGCATCGAGGGATCCGTGTGCTCGGGCACGTTATCGATATCCACGGGATACAATCCAATTTTGTCTTTGAGAGTCCCGAAGACCTGCTCCTCGCTGAGAAGAGCATCGTACGATGCTGTGACGCGGTTGCGTCGAACGAGATGGTTGCGTGTGTCGAACGTATGAAAGAAGCCGGCAACAGCGTCGGCGGAATTGCTGAAATCGTTGCTTTCAATGTTCCTCCGGGTGTCGGCGAGCCGGTGTTTGGCAAGCTCGATGCAGAATTGAGTAAGGCTCTTATGAGCATCGGCGCCGTGAAGGGCGTTGAAATTGGCGTAGGCTTCCTCGCAGCAAAACTAAAAGGGAGCGAAATGAATGATCAATTCACGACGACGGATGGCCGAATAGAATCCAAAACGAACAGAGCTGGCGGAATTCTCGGCGGCATCTCGACAGGGGCGCCTATAATCGGCAGAATTGCGGTGAAGCCCACTCCTTCGATCGGAATGCGACAAACCTCAGTCGATTTGGAAACGTTAGAGGAAGTCGATCTATCGGTATCGGGCAGACACGATCCGTGTATCCTGCCCAGGATAGTTCCGGTTGCCGAAGCCATGGTCGCTATCGTGCTTGCGGACTTAATGCTGAGAGGTGGCTTTATCCACCCGGCGCGCCTTTCATGATCATCGTATAGCTATAATGTCTTTTTCTGCTGCGGCCTCTTAACGAGGGCCGGAGCTGGCTGAAGATCCTAAACGGTCTCAAAACTTCTTGTGCACGATTTCCCACAAGTATTTATCGCGGCCTGTGATAAAAGTGCTTGAACTCGGCCATTCGCGTATTCGAGAAAGGAACTGGTGGAAGCAGCGTTCGGTGTTGATCAAGCATGGCATGTTTTTTAATGATCAGTGGAACGGCGTCGCACGTCGGCAAGAGCGTTCTCGTTGCTGCGCTTTGCAGGTTGTTGGTGGATAGCGGCCACAAGGTTGCGCCGTTCAAGTCCCAAAACATGAGCTTGAACTCATGGGTGACGCAGGATGGCGATGAAATCGGAATCGCGCAAGCCGTGCAAGCGTGGGCTGCTAGGATTCAACCGTCAGTAGACATGAATCCGGTTTTGTTGAAGCCTAAGGGGGACATGATGTCGCAAGTGATCCGGTACGGAAAGCCCCTATGTGATCGAAAAGTGGACGAGTATTATGACTCAACAGAAGCTATTTTTCAGCACGTCTGCGATTCATTAAAAGCGCTTGCTCGTTTATATGAGGTCATCATAATTGAGGGCGCCGGCAGTCCTGCAGAAATCAACCTTTATAAGCAGGACATCGCAAACTTACGCGTCGCACGCAGTGCCGATGCCCGGGTAGTCCTAGTAGGTGATATAGAGCGCGGCGGCGTTTTTGCCAGCCTTTATGGAACGGTGCAGTCGCTCGCAGAGGATGATCAGAAACGCGTCAAAGGCTTCATCATCAACAACTTCCGGGGCGATGAGAAGCTGCTTGAGCCAGGCCTAACACAACTCGAAGAGCTCACCGGGATCCCTGTTCTGGGCGTCATTCCATACGTGAACGTGCGATTACCATCTGAAGATTCCGTTTCGCTTGATGACACATTGCCAGCCGCTCACAACGTCCTCGATATTGCAGTGATTAGGCTTCTCCATATCTCAAATTTCACCAATTTTGAACCGTTTGAAGCCGTTGTCCGAGTTCGATACGTTTCGTTAAATGATAATCTCGGTGAGCCCGATGCCATAATCATTCCCGTCACGAAGAACACCGTTGACGATTTGATAGCAATGCGTCGCTCCGGCATGGATAAGCGGATCGAGGCTAGTGCTAGAGCAATCCCCATCATCGGAATCTGTGGGGGGTTTCAGATGCTTGGCGAGACAATAACTGACGAAGGCTTCGAGGGAACGCAAAACCAAAGTAACGTTGTAGAAGGGCTGTGGCTGCTACAAGCCTCGACCGTTTTGAGTTCCTCTAAAAAGAAAACGAAGCAAGTAGAAAAACGCTTCACCGGAACGGGGCCGGTGCTCGACCGCTTGAGGAACCAAACCGTGCACGAGTACGAGATTCATATGGGCAACACAACGTGTGGGCTTCCGATATTTGACGACGATGGCGGGCAGGATGCCACGGGCATTATCTTTGGTACTTACTTGCGCGGCTTGTTCCACAACGACAACTTTCGTTATGCTTTGTTGGAGCACTTGCACTCTAGACGTATGCAGAAACAACACGGTGCACACCGCACTGCCCCCCAGCGATCAACTGGGTTAGAGAGACAGCTACCATCCGCTCAAGATGTGGATCCCTTTGATGAGCTGGCTAGTGTCGTGCTTGAACACGTGGACATGGAAGAGCTATACTCGATTGTCGGATTATAAACAATGTTTTCTTGGCTTCTCGTCCAGATTTTGATTCTTTTTGTTGCGTTGGCACTCGACCTCTTTCTCGGCGAACCTCCGGCCGCGGTGCATCCGGTTGTGTGGATGGGGAGGATCGTGACAATCCTGGAACGAGGCTTGTACGCGGGGACTGATAATGCACAGCGCCTCAAGGGCGCCGCTCTCGCGGTAGGTCTGATCGTAACCTTTACTGTGCCGGTTGTGCTGTTCCAGTGGCTAGGCCATCAGATCCCAAGCGGAAATGTCGTGTTGCTGTTGTGCTATGTCGGGCTCAGTGCTTACTTGCTTAAGGCATCATTCACGATATTCACGCTGCGAAAAGAAGCCATCGAAGTGACAGATCTCGCCTACACAGACATCGACGCGGCCCGGTTGCACCTACGCGCGCTCGTCAGCAGGGGGAGGTCGCATCTTGGCCGCGAAAGCGTCTTGTCGAGCGTGTGTGAGTCAGTCGGTGAGAATACGGTTGACAGCATAGTCTCTCCCCTTCTGTTCTTTGCCGTTTTTGGATTGGCGGGCGCGCTCTGTTATCGTGTCGTGAACACCCTTGATTCGATGCTTGGCTACAGGGATCACAGAAGACACGTGGGACTGTTTTCAGCCCGACTCGACGACGTTTTCAACTACCTTCCGACCCGCTTGGCAATCGTTCCAATGCTGCTAGGATTTCGCATAGTATCTGGCAAATCGGCCTGCGACGACGCATGGAACGTTTTGAAAACGGATCGGAACAAGAAACCAGCCGTTAACTCAGGGATCCCCGTCGCCCTATTCGCGGGGGGGTTAGGCGTGAGGCTGATGAAGCCTTCAAGCTACGAAATCGGTGACGGGACCGACAACATAACCAAGGCCACTGTTAACCGTGCCCTTAGCGTTATGCTGATTACGTCGATGTTTACCGTCTCACTCGCAGTCTTGTTGCTGTACGGAAGAGCCTTGACGTGATTTCCGGCGATTTGAGGTATACCTGGCTTAATAACGCAAACAAGTTAAACTAAGAGCGCACAGTTGTGTGCTGGACATGCTTCAAGGAATAGAGACGCGAGCACTAACCAAACACGCAGATGAGCGAGGATTCTTTACGGAATTAGTCCGGCAAGATTGGGTCGCTGGTGATTCCCTGCAGCAATGCAATTTTTCCATCACATATCCTGGTGTGGTCAGAGCTTGGCACAGACATACTAGGGGACAGATTGACTACTTCGTTGTTTTGCGAGGGGCGATTAAACTCTGTGCGTATGGTGATGCGACCGCAGAACTTAGCGAGATCATTCTGACTAGCGACGTCTTGCAGTCAGTACGGATTCCCGGGCATTACTGGCACGGATTTAGGGTTCTTGGTGACCAGCGAACATATTTGGTTTACTTTGTCAACAAGCTCTACGAATACGCAACGCCTGACGAGGAGCGGCGTCCGTGGAATGATCCTACGGTCTGCCCATCGGCGATAAATGGCGAGACCCAGGACGTCCGTTGTGGAAAACCGTGGGACTGGATGTATACAAGCTTCAAATAGTGCAAAACGCAGTGGTGCTCTGGACACGAAGCAAGAAATGTGAGAAAGAGGTTTGGAGGTTTAAATGACTGAATTTCCTATTGCTCCTGTTGATAGGATCATAAGAAAAGCAGGTGCGGAACGTGTAAGCCAGGAGGCAGCGGAAGCCCTCGCTAATGTTATGGAAAACTATGTAATTGATCTCACTGAGAGGGCTTTAACAATGGCACAGCACGCGGGGAGGAAGACCATTCGTGTCGATGACGTCCGCTTGGCTGCGTCACGAAGCTAAGATGGATCTTTCGGACTTTCAGAAGGCTATACGCGAGAGGTACGGAGAGACCGACAAGGCTTCTGGCTTATTTTTCCTTCTTTCGGTTCTCTTGGAGGAATGCGGCGAGCTTGCGACCGCGATTCGACGCGAGAAAGCAGCCGCGGCGGAAGAGGTCGTAGACGTGGTGTTTTGTGCCCTCTCAATCGCGAATCTACTCGAGGCCGACGTCGACCACTTGCTGCAGGAAAAGTATCTGCGGAGAGGATTTGACGAGGTCACACGAAGCTGGACCGACTTTCAGACGTAAACAGGCAGGGCACAATCTTGTGCACCGCCATGCCGAAACTCGAGCAATACTCAGCATTTTGCGTAGCGCTCTTTTGAAGCGACACGGCTCACCACGGCGGGTTCGGCTCGGGGTTTAGCACCCATCGAAGCGACTTATCAGGGGATACGCGTTGCCATTCAAGGCTTTTCGCCTCCTTGGCGCTCAGTTCGCGTATCAGCAACTCAGCTTCGTACCTTGTTAATTCTTCTAAGGCTGCGTTTGTCGTCGGGTGTCGGTGTGCTGCGATGCAACCCGAAGAATCGCCGGCCGTTGACAGACGGTACGTCCCGATGCGTCGCGCTAGATTGATATTTTCTGTCTTGTCGAGACTTATTAGTGGGCGGTAGACGGGAACATCTGAGGCCTCGTCGATTGCAAAGAGATTCTGAGTGGTCTGGCTTGCGACCTGGCCGATGCTTTCTCCAGTCACGATTCCGTGCGCGTTCTCTGCTTTTGCTATCGATGCGGCGATCCGGTACATCATGCGCTTACAGAGTACACAGGTCATTCGCGGGGCCAGCTTTTTAAACTCGCGCAAACTGGCCCCGTGATGCACCACTGCGAAATCAAGCGGACGCCCCGCCCACACGGCGAGCGCTCTGACGACGGCCTCTGCCCGCTGCCTTCCGACATCTCCAAGGTATGGCTTACATTCAAAGAACAGTGGAACAATCGTGCAGCCGCGCTTCATCATAAGCCACGCCGCGACCGGGGAGTCGATTCCTCCTGAGACGAGAGCGATCACTTTTCCTTGGGTTCCTAGAGGCAGGCCTCCGACCCCGGGAACGACCTTAGTATAAAGATACGCGCTGCTCGCCCGAACTTCAACAAATAACTGGACGTCGGGTTTTGATAATCGCACGGGCGCACCAGTTGCTTTTTCAATTGCACCTCCGACAATTTCACCAATGTCTTTGCTCGAGTAGTCGTGCGTTCCCGTTCGACGTGCTCGAATGCCAAAGGATTTTCCCTCGGTAAGCAACGGTGAAACGATTCGCACGGCGACTGACTGCATGGCTTCCATAGTTGCTGCGCTTGTTTGGACAGGGCTGGATGAAACGACTCCAAAAACGCTTGCTACCGCCGGAGCTGCTGCCGAATCACACGTCTTGACGAAGATGCGGCCGAAATCTCTGACGACGGCCTCATATGGGATTGCGCAAAAGCCGAGCATTCTTTCTATGTTGTTTACGAGCGTGCGCTCATATCGACTCCTGACTCTGTCGCTTTTGATTCCAATCTCGCCGTAGCGAACGAGTATCGCGTCGATTCTCTGCATCGCGTGTTCTTCATTCGGCATGATCTGTCCGGTAACGCTGAGGTCTTTTCTGTTTGTTTCGTTTTTTTTTACAACTGTGCCGTGGGAATCTCTATGATGCTTATTTGTGATAAAGGGTGACAACAGGTCAAGTGCTGCAATGGGGATTCTCTATTCCAGCAACCACGCCGCTATCCGGAGCCGCGGTCATCGTGGAGCTCCTGCGACGCTGATGTAAAGCATTTATATACGTCTAAACATAGTAAGCTTGGCCGCCGTGGCTAAGCTCGGCATAGCGGCTGATTCGTATTTGAGCACCGCTCAAAGAATTATCAGCAGATCGAGGGTTCAAATCCCTCCGGCGGCTTGCCCAAGGTTCTACTTTTTGCACAGATTTCTGCGCGTAATCTTGGGTGGCAGTCTTATGCCGAAGCACGCGATTCGGGGCCTATATTATTGGGTCTGACAATACATAAAGTTTATCATCCATAAAGGCAATCCGAAAACCGATGGCCGAGGAAGAAAAGCGTCAGAGTATGAAGGAGGACATAATCGAGCAAATAGAGAAGCTCGATGTGTTGCGTGAGAAAGGGTTCATCACCAGTCAAGCGTACGAAAAACGAAAAACTGAATTGCTTGAACTCCTCTGAGATCGCGTGCAGTTCGTGCAGCCTTCACTTGAAACCTTGTTTTTTCAAGAACTTTTGCATCTCTTTTTGAGAACGAACTCCTTTCATCGCTCGCTGCATCGCTTTGTGATATTTTAGCAGCTCGCGCACGTAGTCAGAAGTGACTCCCGAGCCGCGCGCGATCCGCTTTATTCGCGAACTTCGAATTATTCGTGGGTGCTCGAGCTCTTCGTCCGTCATTGAGTCCATTACGACTTTGAAACGTTCCAGGGTTTCCTTCGTTGATTGAAGCGCCCCGTTGGGGATGTCGACGCCGAGTGATCCGAGCGGAAGCATTTGAACGATTTTGGTCAGAGGACCCATCTTGCGTATCGCGTCCATTTGTTTGTACATGTCTTTGAGCGTAAACTCGCCTTTGAACATCGCCTCCGCCTCTTCCATCTCTATAGGGGGTTCTTCTTCGATCATCTCGACGAGGGTTTTGATGTCACCCATGCCGAGCAGTCGAGAGATGAATCGGTCTGGCTCGAACTTCTCGAGGTCGTCGATGGTTTCGCCTGTGCCGATAAACGCGATGCCCGTTCCGACCTCGGCAACCGCAGAGAGCGCCCCCCCACCTTTCGCAGTTCCGTCGAGCTTCGTCACAATGACGCCCGTTAAGCCGATTGCTTTGTTGAACGCTTTCGCTTGTTCGCTCGCCTGTTGACCGATGCCAGAGTCGAGCACCAGAAAGCGCTGGTCTGCTTTCGACGTTTCGTTGACTGCCTTCATCTCGAGAACCAAGTCTGTTTCGAGTGCGTGACGCCCCGCGGTGTCGATGAGTATGACGTCATAGCGTTTCAGCTCGAGTAAACCCCGGCTCGTGATATCGACCGCATTGCTGTGATCCGGTTCGCCGTAGAACGCGACACCGATTCGCTCGCAGAGCTGTGAAAGCTGATCATACGCCCCAGGGCGGTAAGTGTCCGCGCAGATGACCGCGGCTCTCAGGCCTTTTTTCTGAAAAAATCGCGCGAGCTTCGCAGTAGTCGTGGTTTTGCCGCTGCCCTGGAGGCCGACCATAATCACCGTATGACGGGTGAGTGGCACCGAGATCGGTTCACCGATGAGCGCGACAAGCTCTTGGTACACTATGTTGATGACGTGCTGACGCGGGTTCAGCTTCCCGGAGAGCTCTTCTTTTAGCGCCCGGTCTTTGATGCGTTTCGACAGCTGTTGAACCAGAGCGACGTTGACGTCGGCGCTAAGGAGCGCGCGCTGAATGTCTTTGATGACTTCGTTGAGCGTTTTTTCGTCGATGCGATTCGCTCGCGCTATCTTCTTTAGCGTGTCGCGAAGTGAGCTCCCGAGGTTTTCCATTACCATTTACGTCTCTGCCTCGCCGAACAGTCTGCTCACCAGCCACTCGGGGTTGAACTTAACGATGTCATCGTACTTTTGTCCTAGTCCTAAAAAGAGGATTGGCTTGTTCGTGGCGTGCGCTATTGAGATGGCGGTTCCCCCTCTTGAATCGGCATCTACTTTGGTGAGAATTGATCCATCGATGGCCATTGCGGTATTGAACTGCAGCGCGCGTTCAACCGCGTCATTGCCCGCGAGGGCTTCATCGACAAAAACTACAAGATCCGCATCAATCACTCGCTCAATTTTTTTAAGCTGATTCATGAGGTTAACATTGGTGTGGATTCGTCCGGCGGTATCTGCAAGCACGACGTCTTTGTGTTTTGCGCGCGCGTACTGCACTGCGTCATAGATGACAGCAGCGGGGTCGGCGCCCTGCTGGTGCTTGATCAGCTTCACTCCCAAGTTGTCAGCGTGTCGCTCAATCTGTTCAAGGGCGCCGGCCCGGTATGTGTCCCCTGCTGCGAGCACGACAGCATACCCCTGGTTCTTAAGGCGGTATGCAACTTTTGCAATAGTCGTGGTCTTTCCTGTTCCATTGATGCCGGTAAACACGATGGTCACAGGTTTTGGTGCCTGTTTGATAAGTTCGTCGAAATCAAGGCCGTTTACGTCGAGCACTTTCAAGATTCCGTCGCGCAACGCCTGCTCGACTCGTGCGCCGATGTCTTGGCGCCACTTGCGCTTGGTGCCAATCAGCTCCCTTTTTACCGTAGCAACGATCTCTTCAGAGACTGACATCGCCACATCGCTTTCAAGGAGTGCAATCTCAAGATCCCATAGCGGATCTTCTAGGTCTTTTTCCTTTATTTCTCTTTCAAAGAGGGACTTGCCCCTTGTCGGTCTTGTAGTGTCGCTTTGCATTGCTCCCTGCGTCGGCGCTTCAGCCGATTGAGGGGCCTCGACTGCCTCGTCAACGTGAACAGCGGGAGGCGTGTGTGTCTCGCTTGTGGCTTCTTTTTGACCTTCGGCTAGAAGTGTGGCATCATTTGTAGACGTCTCGGCCTCTGCATCATCGAGCGCGCGTTCTTTGTTATTGACGGTCTGCTTAAATTGATTGAGTTTTTTCCTCAAGCTTTCAAACATCTAGCGTGCCGCCTGTGATTGCGATTGGTACTCCTGTAATTTCGCTTGGAGTGCGTAGATTTGTGAGCCGATCTGATTCAGCCGAGCCGCGAACTGTCCTTGCATGTCCGTTAGTTTTCTCTTTCGGTCGTTGAGGTACGAAACCGCGTCGGTGACATCGACCTCAGCGGAGACGTTCGCGCCGAGTCCAATGATAACCCTTTTCGTTTGAGGAATGCTGCCATAGACGAACGAGCTTGCCCCGATCGATATGAGCGTTTCTTTGCCGATCTTGGGCTTGGAAAGCGCGTCAACAGCCGTGACCGCGTTTTCTATCTCGTTGATGGTGAAGCTGATGACCTCCATTTGTTGCTGGTACGCGCGCGCTTCTGCCTCAGTTTGTTGGAGTTGAGCGACCAACACGCGCACTTCTTGCTCGCTTGCCATGCTATTATACCTCGTCCGGTTCGACGGATTCGATTCGAATCATCTTCCGCTTTAAGCCATGCTCACTGCCGATAAGTGAGTAGAGCTTTTCGGCGGCATTTTTCTCGTTGTTGCTCGAGACTTTTTTTGTAAATCGTTCCCACGAACGTCCTGCTTTGAAGGAACCCGTTATTTGAAAGGTTTTGCTTTCCATACTTACACCATCCGGAATCAGCGTGTGACAAGCGCCTGCGGGGTGCGTGCGCGGCCGCTGTCCTCACTTAGAATGACTCGATCATTGGGTTATTCGCGAGGTTATCTGTTAAATAGCTATCCAAACTAATGAGCGCGGCCTTTATGGGGAGCTTTAAAAGGTTACAGAAACCCTAGCGACTCTTCTATCCGCCCGAGCTCTATTCCTGTCGTCTCTAGGCCTACGACGTAGCCCTTTGTGTTTGCAAGAAGTGACGATCCCACGAGCGGTGATCCATAGTTCACGGTGCCAATGTTAACGGGAACGCCGAAAGTGTCGTCCAGTTTCGAAAGCTCTCCTTCTGTCGCTTTAGGATGCGCCAAAACGCCTTTATTCGTTGCGCACGCTGCCATCCCAACCGTCTTTAGACCGGCGACCGTGCCGCGCAGCACGTCCACGCCTAAGGCCTCAGAAATGACTCTATCGGCTCGGGCGATTAGGTTAGGGTGGATCAGCGCCGCGGTATCGTTTGCGAGGATAACGTTTCCAGCGGCATTGATCCTCCCAGGGAGCTTTCGCACGGCCAAACCTCCGCAACTCGCCTTGAGCTGTGCCATCTCGTGCCTGAGCGCGTTATTTGAAACGACAAATCCGTTCGAGTTTCCGGCGACGAGCGATCCGATGACTGTGCTTGAGCCTATGAGGAGTGGGACGGGGATCACGTCCAGCTCCTGTAAAAAGTTGAGTTGCGCCTCCTCGATCGGCGCTGGTGCAGCAAGCAAGAAATCTTCAGTACACGCAGCTAAGACGCCGAGCACTGCGCTTCCGCCTATCGAGATGCGCTTGACCACGTTAGATCCTCTACGAGTGGCTTTCTTTTTACAAACGCGAATCACGATTCGGTCGCGAGTTCTGCCTCGACGACGCCATCGTCGAACTTCATCGCCCGGACGGTGATCTTATTCGGCGGATTGCTCGAGCCTTTCTCCCAAACTTTTTGGTTGATCGAGGGATCAAGTTTGACTTTATCTTCTTCTGCGCTCAAATGGTGGGCGAGGTACTGACGAATTTCCGATATCGCCTTCTTACTGCGTCTCCACCTGGGCGTGTGTTTCACCGCTCGCAACGGGATAGTGTACACGCGCTCTTCCTCTACTTTCGTGTCTTTTGCCATGAACGATCACACCTTGAGGCGACCGCGTCTCCAGTGCCGCCTTTTTGGATGGGTTGTCACGTTGCGGTTTGTACGTACTGTCACCCACGCTGGCACGCGCCTGTTTTGATTTGTGGCTTTTGCAAGTCGTTTCTTTTTTCCTTTGCTGACTTTGCTCATTGCGGTCCCTCTGTAGCAGATCTCGGTGGATTGCGCGGCATTTTTCACATCCTCACGATCAGAATAGCCTATCTCATCTCATCGTTAATAATTGTTTACGCCAATCGGCTCAGAAAACCACGCTTTTTCTGCCCGTGACCCTTGACTGAATGTGCTCTTGTGGAAAAACAGCTTTCACGGCCTCATAGCCGTACGACCTCTCCATAACCGCGCGCAGTTCGACCTCGTAGTCAAACGAGATGCACTCCCCGTAGGTGACATCGAGAAGCTCGGCGGTAAGCGCGTCGATCGCCCTTCGTCCGTAGCCAAGGAGTGGTCGCAGGTAGTCGACCCCCGAGCGATCTTCGAGACTTCGCGCCTCACGCGCGTTCAAGAGTGGCGCCTTATCATCTCGGCGGGTGCCATCGGCAACGACCTGATAGTGTGTGGCGGCGCATTCAAGTGCCGTCTTATGCAAGTGGTTGATTCCCCTGTTAGGGTATCCGTCCTTGATCATTGCGTCGACGGTGGCCGTTGCGAGGCCCTCTTCAAGGCCGATGGTCACGTGGCGAAAACCAAGTACGCGCGCCACTGACGCCGCGTCATTCGGCACAACTCCGAACGACATCGTAACGAGCTCAATTTGCGCGAAAGGGCTGAGAAGAAGGGCTGCGAGTGCGCTATCCTTGCCCCCGCTGAATAAAACGCCGACCTTCATCTGCGCGTAATGCGTATGTTCTGCTTTTTGGGGGCGATTTGTTTGAGGAGTTGCTTAAGCTGTTCATCAGTTATCTGTCCAGTAAGCCTGCCACTTTGGTACAGTGCGAGCAACTGCGACTCCACTGAGTCGGCGAAGTCGGGCCGCGTCAATCTGATGCTGTTCAGCCGTTCCCGAGCCTCGGGGGTGAGTACCTGTCGCAGCAGGGCGCTTCTTCGCGCTTGTGCCTGTTCCAGCTCTTCGGTGGACCGCCCTTGCATTCCGCTCTGCTGCGCTTGGAGTTGTTCGAGGCGTCGCCTCCGTATTTCTTCGAGGTCATCATCCATAATCCGATCTCCGGGTCGTTTATGCTTGGGCGAGCTCGTACGCGCTGTTGTCCAGCAACGACCTGCCTTGTGACGAGATCTCGCGACCTTTTGGGGTCGTTTTAACGAATCCCGCGCTCTCGAGCTGTTGCATCGCTTTTCGAATTATTGAGCCGCTCCCTTTGACAAATCGCTCAGGTTTTGACGAGTTGTCGGTTTTTCCCCCGTAGACCGAGCGGAGTCGCTGCGTGCCAACGGGGCCGTCTATTGCTATGCGTCGCAGCAGCGCAGCGCAGCGTACATACCACCAGTCATCGTTCTGCGGTGGGTGTTCTCTGTGCATCCCCGTCTTTACCCACGACGCCCATTCCGGGGGGGTGAATCGTTGGTCGCTCTTCAGCTTCGTTGCAGTAAGTTCGATCAGTTTATTGGCAGGAACATCGTACAGCGTGGTCATTTAATCTCCTAATTGGACTTCTCTACTGAAATCAAGCGTCTTTACGTCTTTTTGACTTATATCATTTTCTCTGATACGCGTAGCTGTTTTGGGCCGTTTTTTTAACCCGATACGGCGAAAGATACACGGCGGTGGCACCCTTCAAATCGATCAACCGCGCTCCCGAAGCGTGCTCGAGTTCGTGCGCGATCTCCTCGCGACTTGATTCGAACAAGGCGGCCTTCAGGATCTTCACTTTGACCATTTTTCTTAGCTTGAGTTGACGTTGCAGTTCGAGTACGATCGCATCGTTTGCGCCGTACTTGCCGATCCAGAGGGTTGGGATAAGCTCTGCTGAGAGTGTCTTAAGTTTTTGCATGTCACTTTTGGTCATCTGTGTGGATTGCGATTCAATAACGCCTTAGGTCACCGCATTTTAAGCACGTGATAACGATACGTTTATCTTTTATGCGCACGCGTGCGTTCGCTCCGTAGACGAAATACGTCCCGCAGCTTCTGCAAAAACGCATCTTCTTTTTTTTGAGTGGCACTCGATGCCGGGTCGCCAGCCGCCTAACAAGCTCGACATAGCGATCACTTCGCTGGGCGTGTGCCAGAAACTCCGCGGCGGCCGCATCCAACAAACGGTCTGTGCGCTGCAACACGATGTCGTTGATAAACTCTCTCTTCTTTCTTCGTTGGGACATCTTCTATATGCGCCGTGCAAAGCATTAATATGCGTTATGTTAAAGTAGTTTTGCGTCGCGCACCGATGGTCTAGTGGCTATGACTTGGGCCTTCCAACGCGTGAAGAAAGCCCACAACCCGGGTTCGAATCCCGGTCGGTGCATTCTGGCGTCCGCAGTACCGGCGGCGTCACAGCATTCGGCTTACGGCAACGACTTGAATGCTTTCTGCTTCTTCGATTACCGATAAGGACGCTTCCAGAGCGTCAGTTCCGCCCTCTCTGTCCGCAACGATGACGGTGATCAATAGCGCTTTAAGCCCAAACGCGATGGGTTGCACTTCGCAGCTGTGGACCCGTCCGTAATGGGCGACCTGAGATTCGATTCGCGCACTAAGGGCCTTAAGATCAACGTCCGGGCCTTTGGGCATTATCTTTATCTGTGCCGCTACGTCTTCCATCTAAGGGCCTCCGAAACCACACGCACATCGGTACTGATTGCTCAGTTTCTTACACCTCTTGCATCGCGTGATCATCTCCCCACACGAGGGGCACGGGTACGATATTGCGCTATCCCTAGCTATTCGTACACCGCATGATATGCAGATCTTCTCCATTCTTTCACTTCTCTACGTCTTGTCAGCGGGTGAGCATCGGGGTATCAGTTGCTTCTACTCTATAGAGCGAGGACTTTTATAAACTACTTTCGTCCAATGATCGTCGTGCCGATCGTGCTGCGTCCCCTGATAGCGTCGGCGACGCGTTGAAATTGCCGGCCGTTCACGATTGTGCAGTTCAACTCGTACTTTTGCAAAAGTTCGGGAAGCAACGAGTCCACACACGTCTCTGATGTGAGGTTGATTGCTGCGATGGTTGAAATCACTTCGTTTGCTGAAAAGATCCCGTCGACGTCCGTCGCTATGACGAGGTCGGTATTGAGTTGATGGGCAACCCAAGCCGCGATAGAGTCTGCAGTAGCGTTCCAAGAGTGTGGTAGGGGGTCACGCTCGTACAGAACTCTGAACGGCAACAGGATGCAAATTCCGTGCTCAACTGCGCGGAGATCTTCAACCAATTCTGCTCCTGACGAGGCCAGATAGAAGCCATATTGATTCGTCGCCAAGATGGCCATCCAGTGAGCGGTTGTTTCATCTATGCGGCCCGCGTAGTGTCTAACGGTCTGCGCAAACGGTCCACCGCCCGGCACCACGATCGCGTCAGCGTGAGCAGCAACCAGGTAGGCAATTAAGTCTCTGGCCACCTCAATGAGGCTGCCTCCGACTTTGAGCACGGGGTGTGTCCTGCTATCGTGTCCGTTCATTCTGACCTGATACTTGTAGGTGCTCAGTCAATATCTTCTTTTTGCAGTGAATCGGGTGCTGTAGAGGCGGCTAATTAGCGGTAAGCAAGCCAAGATCCGTCAGACGTCAGCACACTAAAGTGCCAGGAAGCCGCCTAAAATCGCACTGCGGGGAGGTTCTTGGACGGCCTAGGGACGTTTTTGAAGGTGCTTCATTGCGCCGTTGTCGGGAGGAAAGATTGGCGCATTGATACGTGCCAGGGCAGAGCCTTTCGCGGGGCTGGTAGTGCCAGTGCTGTCGTAGTCAAGAAGCGTGTCGACAGTGCACTTGATTGCTCCTGAGCAACGGGTTATTGTTTGGATACTAAGCATTTCTACCGTTTCTACACTGGCAAGTCAACGTGTCAGCGCCTCTGAGCTGCCAATATGACTCGCCGACCCACCAGTCATGACACTCTCGTTGGGGTCATTCGGGGATCATTATGAAACATTCGCTTATGGGACCGCTGTCTCATAAAGCCAACATTGATGCGGCAGTTTATAACTGGCTAACTGCAAACGCGACGCTCAACTGCGCTCTCTCGCGTAGCTGAGCATCGTGCTGAGTAGATCAGAATTGTGTTCTGTGCTAGCGTCGTCCATTGAAACGCCTGGGCGGCTGTTTACTTCCGCATTGCTTGTTGTTACATAGCGCAGCATTTGGTTGACGGCGCGGGCTAGGCGCTCTGCGCACAGCTGACAGTTAGGATTCGTCGCGTTCGGGCAGCCGACGCGTAGCCCGTAGTAACACGCTTGCTCCTGATTCATTATGGTATGGTGGCGCCCACTCTGTTCTGTTGAGAGTCCTCGCTAAGGACCTGTGTCACCGCCGGATCAATCTCAATCATGGCGCGAAGCGTCTGTTCGATAATGGTAATATCCCGCTCGAGTCTCGATAGTTCCTTGGTTGCCATCACGGTCACCTCCAAATCAGACTGCGCAGAAAAGTTTCTTAAGGCCGCGTGAGGCAAGCTTCGTGTGCGAATGTGTGACAACAATTTGGTGCCACACTTGTGTGTGGTTGCGGGACGAGGGCTGCAATGATCGTAGGTTTTGATTGTGCCACACTTAGGCCCAGCCGTTAAGTAGAAATTCGCTGCACCAGCTGTAACTTGCAATTGATACTTGTTGCATACAGCATAAGATGAGAATTTACTTATATCCGTATTTCAGAAGCTTCTAAGATACATGCAACTCAGTGAGAACGTGCGAGTGATTATCACGCTCATGCGGCTTCCGTACATCTTTATGCTCGACTTTTTGTGCGTGCTCTTCATCGTCACGTTCCAAAAAGGCTTGTACAGCGCAGAGCTCGTGGGACTCGCTGTCCTGACTGTCTCCCTTATAACTGCGGGGGGCGCGGCGATCAACGATTGCTTCGACCGCGATTCAGACGCGCTCACGCATCCAGAAAGACCCGTCGCTTCGCACAAGATCTCGCCGGCGGGGGCCGCAAAGTTTTCTGCGTTGATGTTTTTTGCGGGGCTGGGTACCTCGTTCGCTATTAACTCCGTCGCCTTCGGTATCGTTGTGATGAACGTCGTTCTCTTCATCGTGTACCCGCGCGTGGTAAAGCGGTTCTCGGGGTTTCTAAGCAACTTGGTCATGGGGTACCTTGGAGCGACGATCGCTCTTTTTGCAGGAGCCGTCGTATTTCAAACGATAAACGTGGACTCACTCTCTTTTGTAGGGCTAATTGCGGGAGGCGCAATCGGTTTAAATGTGCTCAAGGACATTTTAACGTTGGAGGGAGATGTGAGCATAGGGTATGCCACTTTCGCAGCCACACGTGGCGTACGCGTAGCAGCGGTCGTTGGGGCGCTTTTCCTCCTGTTCTCCGTCATCACATCTCCCTTGCCGTTTATTGTTGGGGTCGTCGGTGTCGCTTACTTGTTTCCCATTGTCGTGTGGGGGGTTACCGTCGTTGTCACGGCCGTACCGCTCCTGAGCACACCAAAGATCGAAAATGTGAGAGAGCGGCTTAGGCTATTCACGACATACTTTCCGTACATTGTGGGGACCGCAAGCGTTGCCTACATACTTCCCTTCATCATCTGGGGGGCGTAATAACACGTCTGAAGAGCTATCCAGCCGAGCAGCTGATGACAAATTGGGACACCCGGTAATTGAGGACGCCGACAAACTGGAGTCATGCCTTAGCCAGGTGGGGAAGGTATTTGATATACCCGGTATCCTCAACGGCCCACAAGCGAGACCGCAGATCATTCACTTCTATTTTACAAACAGGTTGACGCTGCTTTTTTACAATTGGGACGGCTTTTTTCACTATGGCATCAGTCGCAACGGGAAATACCAGACGGACGATCACAAGGCGCACGCGAGAATAATTGAGGGGTACGTCAGACAGAGAAACGCAAAGAGAGTGATGGAACTCGGATCTGGACTAGGTCCAAATATAGCCTTCCTCGCCAGCCGGAACCCTTGCGTCGCATTTGACGGAGTTGATCTATCGAATAAGCCGCTGCACCGGCACGCAACACTGCCAAACGTGCATTTTTGTTTTGGGGATTACCACGACTTGAGTCAATTTGAGGACAATTCGTACGATGTTATCTTTGTCATAGAGGCCTTGTGCTATTCAACCGACAAGTCGCGGGTTCTTCGCGAAGTCAGGAAAAAACTGAGAGATGACGGGCTTTTTATCGTCATCGACGGCTATCAACGAGATCGAGCTGAACCACTTAGCTCTTCTGAGGAAGTTATGTGGGGACTAATTGCAAAGAGCCTTGCGTGTGAGGCCATTGAGCGCGTCGATG